>Ga0193752_1000031_pt1 | contig 233268 bp, 200 predicted proteins | sample H1c1metaG_FD_144924 | JGI IMG/M metagenome (GOLD analysis project Ga0193752, IMG submission 144924) | Soil microbial communities from a riparian zone of the East river system, Colorado, United States - H1c1 | ecosystem: Environmental > Terrestrial > Soil > Riparian zone | place: USA: East... | reverse complement strand
GGTTAAGGTTATCCAGGAAGACGTAACCAATCCCCGTGGGCTTCGTAACGTTATCGACGGAGAAGCTGAATTGTTGCAAGGCTTTGAGTTCAACAAGAATGGAAAGCTTGGGACGACTCTCTATGCTCCCTTTACGGCAGCCATTGACCGGGTAGCAGGTACATTGACGGCAAACCTGGTTGCCTTTGTTCCGCAGAACATGATCGCGGCTCCGGGAGGTACTACCCATTTTAAAATCGTTTCTGCAGGCGCAGAGATCGATTTCGAGAATGAAACTTTCGTGGTTGATACTCAGGCGACCATTGTGCTTCCCTGGGACTCAAACCCGACTGCAGTGATCAACCTGCCCAATGCAGTTACACCCAACAGTACCCACCCGTTGTTCCTTGCCCTTGGAATTGAATTTTACCAACAGGTGAACGCACAAATGTATCCTTTGAAAAACGGCGCTTTCAATGCCCTTTCACTAGTGATGGTGTCAGGTCTTTAATCTTAAACCCTTTGAAACATGGAACTGGAGCTTATCAGGACATATTTCCCTAACGGCACGAATGGAGAATTCCTCTTCAAAAAAAACCGGGTTTGCAGCTCAATAGAGTTGGCCTGGAAAAAGAATCAATCTAAAGTATCGTGTATCCCGGAAGGCCGGTATGAACTGAAAAAAAGATACACTGCAGATCGTGGCTGGCATCTTATCCTGGTAAATGTACCGGGCCGCAATTTAATATTGATCCATGCGGCCAACGATGCAAAGAAAGAACTGCAGGGCTGTATTGCTCCCGTTTCCATTTTAACGTCAGAGGGAAAAGGATCCCAATCAAGGAATGCACTTGCAAAAATTCACGCAATAGTATTCCCGGTGTTGGACAAAAAGAAACAATTTTTCTTAACTATTAAATCCTAATCAAATGTTGATAGGCGGTATTGAGCTTTTAAGTAACCTGGTTTTGCTTTTCATAAGCTAACCTGACCAAACAATTTTTTTTGACCATTAAAACTTAACTAGTATGATGTCCGGTATAATAGACGTACTTATTTCATTGGGTTCATTCTTATGATCCCACAGTTCAACAATTTTTTAACCATAATTTTTATCCAGATGTTGAATAATATTATAGAAGCACTAGGCTCAGTGCTGGTGCTTTTGAGCTAACATTTTTTATCAATAAATCCCGTAGAAATGAAATTTGCGGAAAGGGTGAAATCACCCACACCAAAGTTTTTTAAGAAAGTAAGAAATATAGGTCTTGGCTTAGCTGCCGTCAGTGCAACTATTTTGGCGGCACCTATTTCATTGCCAGCTGTCCTACTCAAAATAGCCGGATACCTGGCGGTTGCTGGAAGTGTTGCGGGCACGATAAGCCAAACCGCAGTAGAGGGGGAATAAGATGAACCAGAATTATTTTGACAACAGCACGAAGGCAGGAACGGTGGGCGGGACCCTTCTCACCATCTTCGTAAATATTAAAAGTGAAGATCTTCTGAAAACAGGAATTCTTGCAGCTGTTGGCGCGGTGGTTAGTTTTAGTGTAACCCTTTTGCTCAAGCTTCTTATTAAACGATTAAAAAAATAATGCATTCGTTGTGGTGATCAATGCAATTGGGCCCCGATCTTTATCGGGGCTTTTATTTTGAGCACACCTAAAAAGGAGGCTCACATGAGGTAGTGAATGAATAGCCCAGCCTGGATGAAAAAACAAAGACACCAGGCGAGACAAACCAGCAGGATACCCATATGCTACCAACTAACCAACGATTAACGAGAACTGACATAACGAAACATTTAATGAAAAAATAAAATAACTGCAACTCGTCAGCACCGGGATCGCAGGTGGCAGTATAAATGAAGGCTTAGTGCGGTGGGTTTGTGTTTATGCTGCGCAGTCGAGGTTTGTGCCGGTGCTACCTTGCAGATTATTTTATTTTTTTAAATGTGGGCCCGTATGTAGTTTCAATCGTGGTTCCTGGTTATGGTTTGGCTCTCAGGTTTTCGAATACCTTAACCCACTTTATTGGGGTGCATTTTTAATTCCATTGAAATACTTCATTATTAAACAACGTTGAAGTTGCTCGGTGACTGTGACCTGTTGTTTTAATGTTGTTTGAAGTTTGGCAAGCTTATCCAGTGATGAAAGGACCTCCCTGTACCGAGCCCAATCCGGGTGAATAGAAGGGGCCAACTCCCGAAGAGTATCCCTCACATCCTCAAGATTAATAAATGGAATGACTGACCCACGATGGCGGACCTTAAATTTTCCTGTTAAGTGCAGGCCGTGAATGAGCCAAAAGAAAAAATCAAAATACTCCTGATGAGGGCAAACTGCTACAAAGGAATTAGGCCAGGGTAGAAAGGCTGGCTTACCAGCATTGGAACCTTTGCAAAGAATAAAGAAGCTGTGAGGCGGTATTTTGGCGCCTGAGTGATAGCATCTGATTTGAGGGTAGATCATTATTGCTTTACCGACTGGTTTTGCTAACGGCAGTAACTGCTATAAGGCCAGCGATAGGCAACCCAAATGCAGCAGAGCAGGGAAGGCAAGGTTTTTTGCATAAAAAATACTACCCGGAGTAAGCAAATATTTGCGAAGCAATGCGAAACGAAGGGTGGAGATTTTTTTTCAAAAACCCGGAGGGCAAGCGAAGTGAAACGAAGCGAAGACCTTGCCGACTGTTGAGCATAACTTGCCGCAACGCTGGCCGTAAAATTAAAGTTTCATGCTTAGTATTTAGATGTTCACATCACCAGATTGAGGGAAAAACCCTTTTTTCGTCCGTTTTTTTTTTCTACATTGGAATAACTATAGCCCTTCATCTACTAAAACCCTTCATCTAATGAATATCAAGTTAAGTTTCCTGATTTTGATATTTTTTACAATTCCAAAACATACTTGGGCGCAATTGACCGTTTATTGCATTCCTCAGGCATACTCTGGGTTTTCGCAAAGTGATGAAAATATTACTATCCGCATTGGGAATGTTACAGGTGTTAATAAGGAAAACCATTTGATAGCTATATTACATGAAAGGCCAGGTGCAACCATTAACCCCGATAGCATATTTGTCACAATTGATAGTTTTTACCCAGTGGGAAATTCAATTCCATTAATAGAAAAAAACAATAGAAAAATAGTTTTTAACCTCGATTCTCTTAAATTCAACGAAGAAGATAATCTAAAAATAGAATCTATCTACATCAAATATATTTATGAAGGGCAATCTACATTTGTTGGACCCATAAGAGTATATAAATTTACTTATACCCCAATTCCAATTATAGATAGTATGGGAAACATGTTTACTTTCATAAATGATCCATGTTTGGTTCTTGACAGTTTGATAAAGTTAAAAGACACTATAGGTACCATACGGTATAAAAGGTATTTTACTTTCACACTATCTGACACAGCCCTTATTTCTACCACCTATAGCAATAGCCAATTTGACAGTGCAATAAGCGGAATGTTGATAAACAAACTGATCACCCCTAATTGGGATGCCATTAGGATTTTCAAGTATCTAAATGATTCTATAACTACTTTAAACTTATTACTTAAAGCAAAAGAGTTAAAATTTCCAGTGTTTCCTGATATATCTAAAAATCAACAAGCCATATTTTACCGTACTACAGTTTCAGCAGGAAGTTTTAATAAAAGACAATTTAGAATCTTTAAAAGAAATTCACGTAAGTGCATCAATACAATAAATAAAAAAATACAATATGGCACTGTGTCGGATACAACAATATTTAATTTTGAAGTTTTGAAATCAAAAATTGCCAATGCAAGAAAAAAAAGAAATATTTATCCAAAGATTGCATTAACCTATACCAACGGGCAATTAAATAACCTAAGGAAACTTCTTAAGAAGGATTCGTTGGTATTATTTGAAGATATTCTTTTGGACTATGCCAATTCTCTTGTTATTTTAATTGATTCATCAGGTTCGTCTAGTTTAACAACTTATTCTCCCACTAAATTACATCGGACGTCGGGGAAACTATTTATTGCAAAAAATGATGAAGAATCTTATAGTAGGTCTGATTCATTCCAGCCTTTCCAGCCTGAGCCTGACACTAGAAATAGCAAGTTGAGAACTTTTAATTTTTATATCGCAAAATTTAAATATACTGAAACAGTAACAAATAAAATAACATATCAAAAGGAAACGTATTTATGGAAGGGTGAGGATATAATGTGGCATTATAAAGTTTACTGTGTTCCAAAGGCTGATTATCATGCATTTAAAAGAAACGAACTTAAATTAAAAGACCTTTCAACATATGCTTGTTCTGGCTTAGCTTCAGTAAGTAAGAAAGATCTACCACTAGCCGAATATTATTTCTTTGCAGTGACAGCAAATTCAAAGGAAATTTGTTCAAAACCTGACGGCCCTTATAGTACGAAGGATATTGAAAAGTATAGCAATAATCCCGAAATGACATTGACATATTCATATCCAATAATAGTATTTAAATAATGATTATGAAACATGTCCTAGTGAATCGAATAGTTTTTGTTACAGCCGTTTTTGCATCATTTGCTTATGTATTAAAACGACTTATTGAAGTAGAAAATACTTCTTGGGATATTGCCTATTTAGCCATGTTAATTTGTACTGCAGTAAGTTTAACCTTGTCGCTATTTTTTATACCAAGAATAAAAGTTAAAAAAATGTTTATCTGGGGTATCGTTTGTTTGACTCTCTTATTTAGCTCAGTATATTTATTTTATCGGTTCCAAATTACCTTTATTCAAAACACAGCTATTATTGAGGAGTTTTCGGGAGATTTAACTGTAAAGAATACGTACTTCATTGGAACCAAATTTACTCCCCAGGCCATTAACACAATAAAGAATAAACCGGAATTAGAACATAACAAGGAGAAATTACTCGAAGAACATGCTTTCAATATTAATGATGTTTGGGATCCCGATTCAATTAGAATGAATGAACTCAACTTGAGTTTAAAATATTTCGCTTTTGTAATATTACTTACAAGTTGCCTTTCCATTGTTACAGAAATAATTGCCAAAAGACAACGTCCGCGAGCCGGTCAACGACCGCCGGAGAGTTAGCGGAGGCGGACGGCGAGTGCCAGCGACTGGGGCGAACAGTAAAATGGCCGTCAGGGCATGATGGGCGCACAGTGAAGGTGTTTTATGTGGCATGCTTGCATGAGCATGGCTACGTGCCAATAAACCCCGGAACGCAGGCGATGGCAGACCGGCGAGCACATCTATATAGGCAGCGGGTGGACTGAGCCTTACTGAAGTGAAATTATGACGCAGCGAAGCAAGGAAATAATAAACAAAGTGAGGTGAAGGCCATAGGAGCTGCCCGAACGGAGGGTGGGTGAACTGCAAGAAGCATGACAACCTGTGCAGCACCTTTGGCATTGCAGGTGCAACAAGCCAAATAAAATAAAAATTGTTGCTGCTGCAATGGGTTGGCGGGCTACTTGCTGAACCCACCCGTAGAGAGACCGCTTTACCGGTTCATGTGACACAAACTTAGGCTAGGTGCAAGGATTAATATCCAGTAATCAATTGACAGAAAACGGAAATACTACGAAACACTTGCTAAAAAGCGTTTATGAATTCCCTCAGTAAGAGTAATTTGGATAAGATCATATTCTGCCTTAACGGCTGTGGCATTTTCACTTAAATCCTTAAGCAAATCGATGCCAAACTTGAGCATTATGTAGTTTAGTATAAACGAGAAGTCACTTCTTTTTTGAAGTTTATCTGAATCCAAGTTCTTAAAAAGATCCACATCTATACCGAAGGCGGGGTCAAACATTCTGTTAAACAAATCCCCAGGGAATAGCCAAAAATTATTCACATAATGTAATGAGTTTCTTTGTTGAGCAAACTGGTCAATATGCAATTTGCTAAGGCACAGTATCATCTCCTCCTTCCAAATTTCTACTGTCGAACTATTAAGTACTCGCTGAAATATTTGCCACATATGGGTATGACTCAATTTAGGAAAGACAACAAACTTAAATTCAGGTTTTGGCTTTTCGCCTCTTTTTCTTTGTTTGTTAGAAAGTTTTTCTTCTTCAGGAAAGCAATCGATCATTAAAGCGGTATTTATCCTTGGGAATGAAAGTCCTAACAACCCCAAAATACCCTTAAGAGCAAAAAAGCTTGACTGATATGCACTAGATATACTCCAGCTTAAAGCTCCATTATCTAAATGTATATTGGCGGCGCCGCAAACATGGGTAGCCTTATGTAAAAAAAATATTGCCTCACGTAAAACCTCCTGTCTAAGAAATGGTACGTCCTGTTTAAATTCTCCCGGGGTAATTTGGGTTTTTTTAAAAATTGCATCCAATCCGACAAATTCTAGTATTTGGTGTGCAGGAGGGGCTCCTGGTGTGTCAAAATCCGGAATATAAGATAGCCACTTGTCACGTACAACTTTCCATTCTCGTTGATCTATGCGCTTTACATTGTTCTCAAAAGCCATACTTTAAAATTAAACTCTTAATGCAGATCCGCCTTTTTTGCCAACTTCAAAAATAGAATTGAGTTCGGTTGTTAGATCATTACCAGCCTCAATCTCTGCAGAACTACCTGTTCCTTTAGAATGCCACGTATTGAAGTCAAAATAATCGATTTTCTTAAACACTTTTGTAGCGTCTTCAACTGCAAATCCAGAATATTCACGTAAGCAAACTGAAAAGAAGGTTGGCAATGCATTAATTAAGCCACCAAATCCAAGCGTTTGAAAGAAAATAGAATCAGTCCGATTAAATTCCTTCGGAAAAATATTTTTTAATGCTTTATAATAATTATTGAAGATTGATCTCTGTTCTGTTTCAGTAAATGCATTTAAGATTCCCTTTCCCGGTTGTATTAAAGGAGTAACTTTTCTGACAAAATTAGTGAGAGATATTTCACCTCGTTTTGGTGCAGTAGTAATTACAATTTTTGCGTAAAAGGAAGATTCCTCATCCTTTTTTAATTCAGTCCCAATATCGGCCGCTCTCTCTTTAGCAACCTCCTGAACAGTCTTATTTGGCAAATTCTTGAGTAAATCTAGGTACAAACTTGACGGAACACCCTTGGCTTCTTGATTTATTGTAATAAAGAGTTGTATTTGTTTTTCAATGCTTAACCCAACAAAACCAATAAAAGGCAAATTAATATTTTTTGTTGCACTGTTAGCGCCTGCAAACCGATGCTGGCCATCGATAACCCAACCAGCTTTGGGTGTGTTTTTGATTTTCAAAAATTTAAATCCACCTTTCGTTATGACGCTTGCATGATCCAAAGAAATTAACAAACTTTGGGTAATGGCATTCCCTGCATCCACATATTTTGCAATTGCTTTTACTCTTGATTGGGATAGTGTCCTTTGATATCCTTCGTCCCTATCCTCGATTTTAGTATTAATAGCAAACACCTTCCACATTTTTTTCGCATCGCCAGTAAAAAAATAAAGTATGTGTCCGTCTTGCTTGAATTCAATGCAGGGAATTTCTAGAAATTGTGCCTTTTTCGTTGCCATTTTAATAAGTGTTTAATATAAGAAATGATCAGGCTTTTTTGCCACTGCCATTTTTGGATCAGGTACCAGGACTGGTTTGCCAAACGGTCTTAGTTTTAATGTACCTTCCTTATAGTCTTGAATTCTTTTTTCCCCAATGGTAATATATCGTTTATACTTTTCTATTCCTAAAGAATGTCTGTCATTTTTAAGACAGGCTATTATTGTGGATCCGACTCCAGCATATGGATCTAAAACAGAATCCCCTCTATTTGTCAATGCCAGTATGCATCTTTCAACCAATTCCACTGGATACTGGCACGGGTGTATTGTTTTTTCTTTGTGATTTGCCTTGACGTTTGGAATAGTCCATATTTCTTTGCTCCAATCATCTCTCATAATTTTCCAAACATCTGAAGGGTTTTTGCCTTTGGGGTTTCCAGAAATTTCTCCCTTTTTTTTCCCTTTATAATATGTTTTGCCGGGATATTTTGCTGGAATTCTAACGTCATCTAGATTAAATGTATAATTATCAGATTTACTATACCACATTATGATCTCGTATCTTCCTGAAAACCTTTGGGAGGCATGTAACCCATGTTCAAAATGCCAAATTATTCTATTTCTGAGAATTAAGCCATGTTCCTTAAAGATATCGTGATAAAATATATCTAATGGAATAACTTCCTTATTCTTAGGATTAATATAATTACCTACCTGCCAACAGAGGCTCCCATTCTCGTCCAGCAAATTAACTAGCTTTGCAATAACAGCCTTGGTTTCAATTTTGTATTTATCTAGTGTTTTAGTCTTTTCATATTCTCGATCCATGTTATAGGGTGGTGAAGACATGATGAGCTGGTATTTCTTACCCTGATTTATAAGGGTGTCCAGAACTTTTCCTGAATCACCGTGTAGATAAGCGGCCTGATATTCAGTCGTTTCAGTTTCTCTATTTGACGTTATTCGCTGATTAGGTAATTTAGCCATACTTTTTAATTCGGATACCGCAAGTTAGATCCAAATTTAAATCTTTACAAATAATTTTTGGATATAGCGTTGAATATGATGAAGTTCTATACACTTACCAGTCTAACTGACCCCCGTTTGTCTTGCGAATAATATCTAATAAGCCCTTCCAGAGTGCCCATCAGGTCAAATACGCATTATACCAAACAGGCCTTCCAACAAAAATATCTCTGCAACTTAAAGCCTGGTAGATACTGTCAGACGCTGATAGCAGCCCTAAGCTAACCAATGATCCGCATTGCAATTAGCTGGACTCATTGTAAATTTACATTTACAGCAGAAATTTATTCTAGTCACTATGTTTATTATTGTCTTTTAAGTCATTGATTGTCTCTTGTTGAATTGCAACTTCAATAAGCATTTTTACTTTTGAAATTGGCATTACCCAAATAGAATTAGAGCCTTCTAGAATATCACATAACACTCCTACGCATTCGCCATCTTCGCTAATGATTGGCAAGCCACTTAGTCCTTCCCATTCTTGTTTGTCAGTTATCATATCTTCAGTGTTGAAAAGAAAAAAATCGCCGAAGTGGGATACAAATTTTAAACATTCTTTTAGCGTGTTCTCCCAGTCGATTCTAATGCTATCAATAAGTTTTGTTCTTATTTTCCCAAAAACAAAATAGTTTTTATTCACATTAGGCTCACTAAAACACTCTTGCTTAATAGTAATTTTTTGTTCTCCTGCTTTTATAATTTCTCCATTTGCAAATAACACTTGGTCGGTTAAAAATGGATACTCTAAATGAATTGCTTTCATTTTACAAACACTCAGGTCGACTAGTCGTGGTAAATTCTCCGGTTTGTCTAAATTGAACTGTTCCATATAATAAAACCCACCTAATGGCGTGATAACAGTCGAAAGAAAATTGTTTGGATCAGTGTAGTTATTGAAAATTGAGATTACATAATCCTTCCAAGTTCTTACTTCATTTGCATCGTATAGTCATTTATATGAACTGTATGATCCGCTGTTACAAAGAATTTTTCCTTGTTATACTCTACTATAAAGCCGGAGCCAAAACCAATTGGATTATCTAGGCTTCTATTGTCAGGTTCTGTTATTTGAGTTAAATACGAAGTCTTGACTAAAACTTCGCATAATGATACTTTGCTTTTCATTTTTTGTGTCTTTGGTAGAGATAGCAAAAATCTTCAAATCCATAGCCGACGTTGATAGCCATAAATGTCGAAGAAAGCTTTTCCCACCCACCTTGCGGTAGGCCCACAGCAATTCTTTTACATAAGTAAATAGTAACCGCAAGGAGTCGGGTCTAAAAACCATTGTCAAGTAGCCACTTATTTGCAATTGATTGAAAACTTTCTTGTTCTACATTAGTGACATTTGCATCTTTACAAGTAAACTGATTATTGAAGACCATAACATCCATTTGAGGAGGAAATTTTGCTCTTAATTGGGAATGGTGTTCTGAAAAATAATGCAAAAAGTTTTGAATGTCTTGACTTAATAGTGTTTTCATAAAAAAAATTGTAAAGCAAGGTAAGGAAAATCCTAAATCTGCCCATCTTGTGAATAGAAAAAGGGGTTTAAAACGCGGATTTATCATTATTGAATGGTATTTTATCCAGGTAATGATTTAGTTGCCCTTTATCTACTCTATATAGATAGAGTTTCAGACATTTTCAAGTATTATATAAATGCCAACATCAGTATGTTCTACACCTCGCCGGGTGTAATCATGTTCCAATGTCTGACTTATTTATTAAATTACAATAAATAACGGTTTATGAATGACAAAATCGAAAATGATGAAAATAATGCGGAAGATGAAAATGCGAAGAAGAGAGCAATTGAGAGAATCGCTAAAATTAGAAATCTTTCATTTAATGTAAATGTTACGGATCCAAATAATGAATTCGAAACTGTACCTGCTTATCTCCGTAGAAATATGGAGCTGGACCCACTTTCTCCCTATCAAGAATTAGGTGAATCCAGTCCGGTTGAAAAAGACTATTATGTTCTAAAACCCGAAGGGCAGAGTAATTTAAGCTTGATTTTTAATTTGTCAGAATATGATTCAGAAGAAATAACTGAGATAATTTCTGTCCTATCCGAATTATACGGTACTCTTGGGGGAGACAAGCTGACAATTAAGTCAATAAGTACCTCAGAGCTAATTCCTAACTTAATTCCTGAGTTGGTATGAACGATCAAACAGAAAAATACATCAGAATTGATGTAGCCGGCAAGGATGAAAAGCTATGGAGTAGACTTAGGAGTAAACTTATTGATACAATCGACAAGCTACTCGACACAGAATTAGATACTGTAAGGGGCACATCTATTAGAGAAGAAGCAGCAAAATTTACCAGTGCATTATTGGATTACGGGAAGAGCAAATTACTTAAGCCTGGCATCGATAATGAGAAGACCATTGCTGAAATTGAAGAGTTATATAGTAAAAAACAAATGAATATTGCGGAAGTTAGAAAGATAAATGCAGAAGCTGAATCAATTGAAATATCTAATAAAATAAAGAAATTAAGGTTTGTAATCGGTGCCGCAAAAGCTATACTGACGGGCAATACATCACCCGAAAATCTGCTTTTTATAAAAGATATTGATAGCTTTCTTCAAGTCTTAAAAGAACTTGAAAAAGGAGACGCTTCTATTGCCGAATAGCTACAATGGAGGCAACATTATTACACAATATGACTGGACAGTTCTCTTTTGGGATAAACTATAGAGGCAATTTTACAAATTCCGCCAATGGCAGTGATTAAACCTGAGGCATTAATATAACTGTCAAGTTTAAGATCTATGGTATGATCTTCCTTATTTCTAATAGTTTTGATGGCAATGAAAAATTGATATTCAATTTCGTCGATTTTCTTTTCTGTTTTACAAAAAGCTAATAAATTATGAAGACTAAATTTCTGTTTTTGATCCTTAAGCCATTTCTTAAAATTTGAACAATCTTTGTAATGAATAGTCAATAAGTGTTCGATGATTTTGACAAGATCTTCAATAGCGTTCTCAGTTTGGCCTATTTGAAATAATTGCAGTGCTTGTGCAACTTCATTTGAAACTTTTTCATCTATATCCTTGAAATTGTCAATTAATTTCTCCAAGTGCCTTTTAATTTCATCACTAAGATTTGGATTGCGTTTGAGGGCATCAAGAATAAGTTTTAATTTGTCTTCTTCAAGCTCTGCTATCTTCTTAATATTCTTCTCATTCTCAAAATATAGATATACAGCAACTATGATTGCAACTACCGCGGTCAATGCTGCTATTCCTATATTTTTCCCTTTGACCTTTTTCGAAGGAGGTTTTTGAAGAATAATAGTCACAAAATTGCATTTTTAGAGAACTAAAGTAAACCATTAAGAAAAGACAAACAAATATGAGTGTTTTTATTAATAAAGCTACTTTTGTCAATCATTTTTCGGTTGAAAATTTCTTATCAATCACACTTATTAATTCTGTTAGCTCTTCTTTGGTAAAAGATGTTCCTTCTTCTGTACCGATGAAATATTTCGAACCGGCCGGGTTATAAGCGGTTTGTGTTTCTTCACCGGTCTTTGGATCAAACCTGGTTGATTGCTCTAAATCAGATTTATTAAACTGCATTATTATTTCTTCCGGCTCAAACTTTAATTTGACAGGTGAACTCAAGTCATGAGTAAAGAACGACGGCTCTATTTTATCAATGTCATTTCCATAAACAAAATAAGGAGGGGAAGCAGGCATTTGTACGGATTGGTTAAGATGCACAAGGTCATCCCGGTGCAACAAGACTGGAATTGTTATTACAAGATTGTCAAAGTAAAAGGACACGACATAGGCCGGTAGTTTATCCGTAATGATCTTTTTTTTGAAGATGTAAACATGCAAGGGCATATTTAATGTCAATGGGAACCGAAAAATGTTGATATGAGCTCCACCAAGTACAGTACCACCCTGCAGATGTTTCAGTGCAAGCTGAAATTCCGAAACAACTTCATCTTGAGGTAGAACAGAAAGAGCGCATTTCAGGAACAACTTGTAAATATTGGCGGGTGTATAGCTTGGTTTTTGGTATTGCAATTTCGTGCTTCCCTCTTCTAAATTTCTTTCCGCATTTTCCTTTTTGATCACCAGCAGTTTTTTTCCCTTGAAAAAAAATGATTTTGCTTCCAGGCCAATGCCAGCAAAGCCAGGGGGGAGCCTGCTTTCTTTCAAACCGGTTATGGATCTACCCAGACCCAGGAATGATGCAAGGTCGGTTTCGAATAAACTGAATTTGTTATTACAATCATCACATTCGAAGGTGGAATACAAATCTGTATTGCCAATCATCTTAGACAACAAATGAGCAGCAGTATCAAACTTCGCTTCTGGATAATCTTTATTGCAAAAGTTACAATGCCGGCCTATTTGTTTGTGAGTTTTGTTTTTTGAGAAGGCAGGGTCACCAATCATTAGCATATTTACTAATTGGTATTTATCCTCAAAAGGCTCTGCCCATTTTTCAAATGCTGGATGGGCATACCAGCCAATTTTCTCATCCATTTATTAATTTTTCTGGGTAATTAGTGGGTACAAATTATCGTCCTAAAAATAACTTGAAATAAAGTCTACTTAGCTTTGTCGTACGTTTTGGCTGTAATTTTTGAATGTAAATCTAAAATATGTTTGGTATTGGGGTTGTTTTCACCCAGATGTTGTAAGGCCCCGACCTTAGCTTCATCAATATAAGTAATAGCTCTTTTTGTACTCCCCATTGTATAACACAGGGTTGCCAAATTGGCTAGTAAATTGAATTTCCCAGAATCCTGGACGTCATAAAGTGTATAAATGCTTAACGCTCGCTCCAGTAATTCTGTAGCTTTATGATAGTCTCCTTTATCAATCAAAACCGCAGCTAAACTATTGTAAGTCCTTGCGATAACCGGATTCTCCTTGCTGTATTTTTTCCTTTGAGCCTCAAGAGTCCTAATCAATAATTTTTCGGCGTCATCTAATTTGCCAAGATCTCGGTAAACTGCCGCCAAATTAGAAACAGTAGCAAAATTGTTAGGATTCAAATTAGTAGCCCTTAATAGCATTTCCTCTGCCCGATCTAATTGACCCATATCTCTATACACTGCTGCTAAATTTGAAATAGCAACGATATTCTTAGGGTCAATTTCGAGTGCATTCAATAAAATTTCCCGGGCTTGCACAAATTTACCCATGTCCCTATATACAGCAGCCAGATTTGAAATAGCCGCAACATTTTTCGGATTCATTCTAAGTACTTCTTGCAATAATTCCTGGGCTTTCTCCATTTCTCCAATATCTCTATATGCAGCAGCTAAATTAGAAATAGTCGCAAATTTATTTGGAGCTACTTCGATAGCTTTCACAAAAGAATTAATGGCCAAATCGATATCACCTGAGTACTTTCTTTCCCTGTATGTAATTCCAAGCTGATTTAATGAAGGGGCGTAATTAGGATCAATTTCTAAAGCTTTCTGAAGAGCAGCTATCGCAGAGTCAAAATTGGATGCTGCACGATAATTTATACCTAGTTCATTTAAGACTGGTAATGATTGTGGGTCGATTACCAGTGCCTTCCTTAGTATATCAATGGCTAAATTGAGGTCACCTTTTTTCCTGTAAATAATACTTAATTCAATTAAGGATGGCAACCATGCAGGATTGAGTTCTATAGCTTTTTTTAAAATTGTTATTGCATCATCCATTTTTCCTCTCTCGCTATAGATAATACCAAGTTCGTTTAAAGCAGGTAAATGATTAGGATCAATTTCAATTGTCCTTATCAATACTTCTTCCGCTTTATCAATTTTTCCTTCGAAGCGATAAACCGTAGCTAAAATCGAAAGTAGATAGACATTATCCGGGTACTTTTCAAGGTATTCGCCACAAATTTTTTTAGCCTGTTCATAATGCTTAGCATTAATTAAGACTGTTAGCTGATCCAATACATTATTTAAGTCTTTCGTCATTTTCACTTGCCTTTTTTATTTTTCTTAAGCTCAATTATTATATCATCAATATTCGTTTCTTTAAAAGCGTACCTAAGCGATGAAATGAGCCATAATATGGAGATTATAAATAACAATATGAAAATTGCCTGCCAGGTATGAGCGGGAAAGATGAATTCTTTGAATGTAGAAGTTAAGAAAATCGTGAGTATAGTCAGTAAAATTCCAAATGGTGCTAGCCAATCATTCTTCTTACCTACTTTTTTATAATAATTAGTTAAGGTTAACTTTAACTTATCCTCAGTTGTGACAATTACGTCTTGATTCAAATTTGCAAAGATTTCCAGTTCAATGAAATCTTTGAATACCTGATCTGATTTTTCTTCCATAGTGAAACATAGTTTTATTTTATAAAACCGCCCATTTTGATATTGCAACTAAAAGTAAACTATTAGCCAAATACAAACAAATGGCCCTCACGTATTTGCTATAGTGATCTAGCCTGGCAATAACTTTATTTGGCCACTTGTAACTTTATCAAAAAAGCGTTTCAAAGGTTTTAATGTGGTACATGAAGGGTAGAAACATCTGTAAAGGTTTTGTTGACCGAGTAGGATCACGTGCTCTCTACCATTTTAAACTCCGCACTTTGTCTTTGCTCATTGCGATCACTCCTTCTGCAATATTGTTTGGAACTGGTGCATAGTGGCTGAACTCCATGAAGGAGCTTGCATGGCCTGATGACAAGGAGCGCAATTGCGGGACATAACCAAGTATTTCACTCAAAGGAACTTTGGCTCTAATTATCTGCAGGTTATTGTAGCTGTCCATACTTTCCAGGATGCCACGACGACGGTTAATGTCTCCTGTCACATCCCCCATGTACTGGTCGGGCGTAACAACTTCAACTTTCATGATTGGTTCAAGTAATATTGGGTTTGCTTTGCGGCCGGCTTCACGGAAACCAGACTTAGCACAAAGCTCAAAACTCATTGCATCACTATCCACCTGGTGGAAGCTGCCATCAAACACACGTACTTTCATGCTCTCCATTGGATATCCGGCAAGTACACCTGTATTCATGGCTGCTTCAAAACCTTTTTTAATGGCCGGCACAAATTCTTTTGGAATACTACCACCAAACAGGCCATTAACAAATTGGAAGTTGCTTCCTTTGATTTCTTTACCTTTCAAAAACTCCGGGTCAGCGGGTCCGATCTCAAAAATGATATCGGCAAATTTACCACGACCGTTAGTTTGCTTTTTCAAAGTTTCACGGTGTTCGACGGTCTTTGCAAATGACTCCTTATAAACAACTTGGGGAGCACCCTGACTCACTCCAACCCTAAACTCACTCATCATACGATCGATGATGATTTTGAGGTGCAACTCACTCATACCATGAAGGATGATTTGACCGGTATCTTCATCTGTGTTTGCACGCAGCGTAGGATCCTCTTCTGCCATTTTAGCAAAAGCCATTCCTAGTATATCAGCTTCTGTCTGAATACGGGGTTTGACAATTATAGCGATCACAGGCTCGGGAATGTATATTTGTTCGAGTAAAATTGGATGATTTTCATCACACAGTGTATCACCTTTTCTAATGTCGCTGAAACCAACTGCCGCCGCAATATCGCCTGCTTCAATAAAGTCAACCGGGCTTTGTTTGTTGGCGTGCATCTGAATGATACGGCTGATACGTTCTTTCTTCCCTGTACGGGTATTCAAAACATAACTACCGCTGTTCAAATGGCCGCTATAAGCCCGGAAGAAAGCCTGACGACCCACGAAAGGATCTGTCATGATCTTAAATACCAAAGCACAAAATGGTTCTTTTGGATCAGCATGACGCAATAATTTTTCGCCGGTATCAGGATTGATTCCTTTAACCGCTTCAATATCCAAAGGGCCCGGTAAATAGCGAACGATAGCATCCAGTGCAGTTTGTACGCCTTTATTTTTAAAAGATGAACCACACATCATCGGGATGATTGAAATATCGATCGTTGCTTTACGGATAGCTTCATGGATCTCATTTTCAGATATCGTATTTGGATCATCAAAGAATTTCTCTAATAATTTATCATCGTAATCTGCAACAGCTTCGATCAGGTGCTGTCTCCATTCGTTCACTTCTTCCACCATATCTTCCGGGATAGGCACTTCATCAAAGGTCATTCCTTGCCCGGCTTCATCCCATACGATACCTTTCATGGTGATCAAATCTACCACACCCATAAAGTTATCTTCGGCACCAATTGGTAATTGCAATGGCACAGCTTTAGCACCCAGCAGTTCTTCAACCTGTTTTACAACATTTAAGAAATCGGCACCGCTGCAGTCCATTTTGTTCACAAAACCGATACGTGGTACTTTGTAACGGTTAGCCTGGCGCCAAACTGTTTCAGACTGCGGCTCCACACCAGATACGGCAGAGAACAAAGCCACTAAACCATCCAGAACACGAAGCCTGCGTTCTAATTCCACTGTAAAATCCACGTGGTCCGGGGTATCGATAATGTTGAATTTGTATTGATGTGTATCAGGTTTTTTTTTGCCATTAGCCATTGGAAAATTCCAAAAGCAGGTGGTTGCAGCCGAAATAATGGTAATACCTCTCTGCTCCTGCGTCATCCAGTCCATGGTAGCGGCGCCATCATGCACCTCACCCATTTTATGATTCATACCGGTATAATACAATATACGCTCGGTGGTAGTGGTCTTGCCCGCATCAATATGAGCGGCAATTCCGAAATTTCTCTGTAAACTCAGATAATTGGGATTTTCTGTAGCATTATCATAATATTCAGGCTCTTCCTGAATCCCCGTATTTTCTGTTATGTCAAATGAATCATCATCTGCATTCAAAGCTTTCTTGTATTCATGTAATAGTTTCCCGTCTAAAGATGCCAGAATTATTTCAACATCCTGTTGATCTTTAGCAGCGGCTATTCTATTCAGGATATCAATAATATCCGTCTCAACTTTAATCTTTTGCATTAATATACCTGATAGTTTATTTGAATATTTTTTTTGTTTAACAAAATCTGCTTATGAATAAGAACCTGAATCATGGCCAAATACTTGTACTTTGGAAACCTTTTTCTTTCAGCATCAAAAACTTCAACACGCCCTGGTTTTAATTGAATAAGCCCCTTTAATGGGGGGACGTTCCAATGGAAGATTGCATCTAAAATTAAAACTTCATCCAAAAGATCTGAGGTCAAACTGTCATTATTGGGTAATGCATAAACCCATTGAACCCAATTATTTAATACTTTAGCTGCTAACTTCTTTTCGTCTTTATTGAACCTGCCAGTGGTTTTTTTTTCTTCTACATTTCCGATACTAACTTCTTGCCCAACCTTAGTTTGTATAGGATCGAAAGTGCCTTGAGTTTCTACATTACTGCTTTCTTTCACTTCTTTGATTTTTGATAAATCAACAGAGTAATCAACATTGAAAAGAGAATCTTTAGTTGCTTTAATACACTTACCTTTCTCTGCATCTATTGCAATTGTGGCATTTCTTATACCAATAAAATATTTATCATTCCTAAAATTTGCCGAAATTTCCTTTGGCTGAAATATGACATTTAAACTAAAAGCTATTGACAGAGGTCGAAGTGTTGCATTCGGTTCAATAAGCATTGGATAATTGAGCTTCCGATGATCAAGTTTAGAATCAATAAATTCCGGTTCATACTTTATGTAGGGCATATGAAATATTTATGAGTTTAAATTTACATATTACTTATTTACATTTCCAATGATTTTTTCTGAATTGAGCAGAAAAACCTGCAACTAGTTTGAACTGTTGATGTTATAGAAATTACTAGTGAATAAATGTATTTGTGTTTGTATTATCCAGGCAGGAGACTTAGCTTACCATTTGTTACTTTATCGAACAACGTTTCAGAGGTTTTCATGTCGTACATGAAAGGGAGAAACATTTGCAATGGTTTGGCCTGGCCGAGGAGGATCATGCTGCATTGTATCTCGGTCCAGTCGGAAAGGATCTTCCAGGCTGTTTTGTTGGCCTGGTGCTGAAGGGTGGCCCGGGTGTCTGGACGGGGACGCTTTACATCCTTCCAGAGAATTTCAAAGCATTCTTCGACCTGGGCTTTTAAATGAAATGGCAGGGTCTGCTGCAACTGTTGATCATACAACAGAAAAGTGATGCCGGTGCATACCTTGTCGGTGTATTGCTTGTTGATGTGGTTGGCGCCGATCTCGACCAGGAGTTCTTCGATCTTTGCCATTGACCTGGAGGCGTCGACTGTGGAGGTGTAATTTTTGATGTTCATTGATTTTAGTTTAATGTTTGAATGAAATGGATGGTTAGTCTTTCAGATTGTTTTCCATAATGTGTAAGAGACCCTGGCAGACCGGAACAATTTTGTCGCTGCAGTATTGGGCCCAAAACTCCTCTTTGTCGGCCCAATATTTTTCCATGACAGATGTTGTTTCGGAATCGAGTACAATACCCCTTATGAGGTAAAACAGTGTTTCTGCCAATTTTTCCATTTCGATAGTGATGAGTTCATAAGCGAATGGAAATGCACTGAATTCCGATGGAACAGTATAGGTGAAATCATTTGAAAGCTCTGACAATTTCTGACCGAAATAAAGTGCATCATAGTATTCCGTTGCAATCGAAATCTTATCATCCTTTGGTGCTATGAAATGTCTTTCCATGGTGATACGGAATGAAGTTTCACTCACTGTCATCAAGTAAGTGTAAATGTCCTTAAACTCATAATTTGTAAATTCCATCAGGTTTATTTCGTGCATTGGAGGTGGTGTTAGATTTCAGAATTTAATCGCTTTTGCAAATGTTTAATTACAGCAATTCGCTTGGCCAGGGCTATGAGATTGGGTTCGTCTTTGGTGATGAGCTCATTTTCTTTGTTGCCGGCGAGGTAAGCCTGTAATAGCTGTGTTACGGTATAGTTGTTGACGTTAGTGAGTTGGTTAATACGCTCCTGCCAAGCTTCATGCAATTCGGTTTCGGTTACCTGAAGACTAAGTTCCTGGAAGTGATCGGCGGCGATCAGACCGAAGATCTTTTCGCCCCGGGAAAAGCGTTGGTATAATTCGTCTGCTGTTGGCAGGCTGGCGATCTTGTCCTTTTTCCCTGCCTGCCTGCCTTCATTCAGAATCCATTTGTGGGCTAATGCCTGCCAATCCTTGACAGGTACTTTGTCCCGCAGCATCCAACCCCTACCCTTGTTGTACAGGAAGAATTTTTGGGCTTCTGTGGCTGGGTAATTGTTATCTGTAAAGAAAGTTTCGACTTCGTTCATTGATGGCATACTTCGACTTCGCTCAGTATTGCCTGCTGACATGCTTCGACTCCGCTCAGCACTGTGTCCCGAAATTGGGACTGCGGCGGGGGCGGTTTGATTTGTCCGCGGGTTTTCGGCTTTATAAAAATTTTCTGAGGGTGTGTAAGACACAGTTTTATCTTTTTTAAAGTTTGGTTTTATATACCGTCCCATTTTTGGGACTGTACCGGTATCAATTTCGGTACTAGCATCGGTCAAAATTGGGACACTGACAGTATCAATATCGGTACTCGGGTCCGGGGTGGTTTCTGAGTTGAAAAGGTCAAGTTGTTTGTAGCGGGTTGGTTTTTCTGCAGGGAGGTCCAGGCGGATGAGACTGAACCTTACGGGCAGGAATTTGGATTTAGTGGGATGGTAGTAGATGTATTTGGCTTCGTGAAGTTCTTTAACGCATTTGTGATAGGTATTCTTTGAACCGATCTTACTTAACTGCATGAGATTTACCCGATATACGGGGAAGGGATTTTGAAAGCGATTGAAATTCCAATACTGGAACAAAGCTAAATAGAGGCTCACATGGGAACATGCGAGCCTTTCATCACTACGAACTAACGAAAAGAAGGCGTTCAGGTGCCTTATATAATTCATGCCCTCCCTCCTCTCTCTTTTACCAACCTGGAGAATTTAAGGGTGACAAAATGCTGGAAAATATTGCTCGTTCTTACAATGGTTCCAGGATAATTGCCTTTAGGCTTTTTTGTATTCTTTTTTTTGGTGTGGCAGCGGCCACGATATTTGACAAACATGAGGATGATTTAATGATGTGCCAATTTGATGATTTGATGATTCCCTTCGATCCTTCGACTTCGCTCAGGACAGGCCTGCTCAGTGTGACAGAAGCAATTATGCCCTCCGGCTATTGCTGGTTTTGTTACCCTGAAGCAGTTTGGTTATCTCATCGTAATCATAAAAGAGGAGGCCGCCGACGAGGGTTGGGTGAAGTGTTTGGTTGTCCTTCATGTTTTGGAGGGTGCCGCGGGAGATACCAAGCATTTGCCGTACCTCGTAAGATTTAAGCCACTTTTTTTGAGGACCTGGTGCCAGCTGAGCGAATAAGGTCCTCAGCTCTGCGAATAATTCTGTTTTGAAATTTTGCAGATCTTCCTGCGTGATAAGATTAACAGCCATTGGAGAATAATTTAGTGATTAATTGAAGTGGCTGTAAAACTCAAACCAGAATGGACAAATGTGTTGGTAGATTGGGAGCGGGAATTATGCAATACGGATTTTTAAATTAATTCGTCACTTACTTATGACTAAGTAAAATAATAATTAATAATTTTGTGAAAGGGAATTAAAGTGGTTTACTAGGAAGAAAATCCTGTGGACTGCATTTCAGAATCTTTGCTAAAAGATTAAGATGTTTGATATTGTAATGAGCGGGATAATTTTGACTTTCACATTGACCGATAAAGCCAATTGATACGTCAAGTTCATTGGCCAAATTGGCTTGAGAGATCTTTTTCTCAAGTCGTTTTTCTTTGACTTTATTTATCACGTACAAATCAATTTTTGATTTCATCAGCCGCTTTAGAAGTTACGGCAAGATGAATGATTTAAAGGTTCTTAACAATCAGCTATAGCTAAGTAAAGCGAATAAATGACATAGAATAATGGACAAATTGGGTTTAGAATTTTCTGCTAGTCAAATTGAGGAAAAACTCAATGAAATTCCTGAGAGCTACTCCCAGGTACTTAGGCTGTATTATCTTGAAAAGTTGACTCAAAAAGGTATTGCAGAAAAATTAAAAATAACTATCTCTGTTACCCGGCAAAGGCTTGGGATTGGAAATTATTTACTGAGAAAGAAAACGGGTGACCCAGAATTTTTGAAGGCACAGGTAATTTTGTATGGCAAGAAATGATGGCCCCTTCGTAAAAATAATTAGTCTTGGACTTGACCCACCTTTCATAAAGTCGTATTTTTGCCTAGAAGCGATTAAACTTAATGCTTGGCCAGAAATGGCGTGAGAGTTCGAATCTCTCTATCCTCACTAAAAATGTCGCTTCAAGTCCGGGGATATGGTGGAATTGGTAGACATCAAAGCACTTGCATTTAAAAACCACTTCATTTAAACGGAGTGGTTTTTATTTTTTTCTTAGGTAGCCCGGCGTGAAGCCAAAGTGCTTTTTGAAAGCGATATTGAAATTCGAGATAAAATCATAACCCACCGAGTAGGCAATTTCCTCCACCGGCAGGTTGGTTTCGAGCAATAACTGCTTTGCTCTTTCCATTTTCGCTGACTGCTGGTAGTCGAAGACAGTAGAGCCAAAGAGGTACTTAAATCCTTTCTTCAATTTGAAATCGTTGATACCAACTTTCCGGGATAACTGCATTAAGGAGATCTTATTTTCGAAATCACCCAACAGGATAGCCTTAGCCTCGTTTAATCTCTCAACATCATAGGGAGTTAATTTGATCGGAGCTATAATGTTATTGCCGGAAACATGATCTAAAGCCAAAATGAGCAATTCCATAACCTTGGCTTCAATATAGAACTTTGCTACTTCCTTATTGAACGAACATTTCAATAACTGATTTACCAGGATGATCATTTCCGGAGTAAGGAAATGACCGATCTCCGAAATGTTTGCAGGCTGACCTTTCTCCACTTCCCCGAGGAATTTATCCAATAATGGAAAGGATGAAGCCAGCTGCTGCAGGTACTCTTTTGTGAAGTGAATATCAAAAGTGTAATAATCCTTCCCTCCCAAGAACTTCGCCCAATTGTTTACGAATGGCGTATGAGTAAGATTAAACCTGGAAGGAAGCAGATCTACTTTACCAATGTGGTCCCAATCGATAACAAACTGATTGTGGAACTGAATGTGCAATTCCAAAATCATCATATCGGCTCTTCCTTTCATTTCTGTGTCGTGCTTAATCAAGTAACTGCTGTACCAGATCTGGAAGCCGTCGCCTTTATAATTGCGGAAGATCATCTGCCCGAATTCAGCTTTGCCGATTATGGTTTCAGTAAATGGAAGCGTTTCATTACGTAGCGCCGGCGGGAGTTCGGAAACGATCACAATTTCGTTGCCGCCCGGTGCGAAGATCTTGAATTCCATGGGGTGTCGTTTTAGGGTTGTTTTCTATTACACTTTTTTTGCTTTTCTTTTTTTCTTTTTTCTTGATAAAAAAGAAAAAAAAAATCAAGGCTGCGGAAAAAAAAGCTAAAAATTTATCGTCAAGGGTAAAATGAAATAAGCTCGATCATTTGTAAAGAGCCAAGCAAAGTGCGACTTACCGACAAATACCACTACCAGGCTTCAGTAACATCAATTTCATTTTTACTCCTCGCCGCTAAATTCTCTTAACGCAATTTTTTCCGAGGCCACCCCTTAAAGCAGTTAGCGAACTAACCTACGATGGCTTCGGCAATGGTAATTCTTCCTGATGCAAAGACTCTGCAGGTTTGTTGTCACTTTTTTTATTGTTCTTTTTTGCTTCTCCAAAAAAGAACGAAAAAGGAGCCCGGCAAACGATGACGGCCCGTTTGCCGGTGACAGCTTTGTTCAGCGGTGGTGCTACTGTAGCTTCAGCATTTGTAATTCTATTCTTAGAATGTAACAGTTCAATTCATTGCGGCATCCATCGAATTAATTACCAAGACCCTTCAACAGGCTCAGGGTGACAAAGCATGATAGCGCAGGATAATTAATCCTGATTGCATAAATCAGTATCCGATTATCAGAAAAGTTTTGGATGGGGGTGGTTATAATTTGCAGCCCAACCTAAAACAACTATTATGCTCACCACAAAAGCTGCTCCCCTATTTTGCAAGCCCACAGAGGAAACCGATGACGCTGTTCATACAGAATTTGCAGACTCGGTTAATGGAACAATCTCTTTTAAATCTCTGAACCTTAGGAATGACCTGCCAACTATCCATAGATGGGTAAACATGCCCTACACCCGTGAATATTGGCAGATGAACGGGCAATACAGCCAGCTATATGCGATCTATCAATGCATGGAACTTAACCCATACTCACATTCGTTTAGCGGTTACTTAAACGGTGAAATGATCTGCCAGTTTGATGTGTATTCCGTTTTTGCCGATGAACTGAGGGACCATATAATCCAGGAAGACCATGATTGCGGATTTCATTTGTTAATGTCTCCAAACAGAAAGGCAATCCATGGATTAACCATGGCGATCGTGAAGTGCTTTCTTAATTACTATTTCAATTTCCCCATGGCCAAAAGAATGTATGCAGAACCTGATGTCAATAATCAGAAATCTATTGAGTTGCTTGAGAGGTGTGGTTTTAAAAAAATCAAGACTGTTGATATGAGTTATAAGAAAGCTCATGTGTATTGCATTCAGTCCCCGACCCCCTCCGCCCCCTAAAGGGGGAACTTATAGCACCCGAAAAAACAATTAATACAAATTTCAAACAGTCTTTATGAAAGAGAGAATTTTAAGCCTTGACCTGGCAAGAGGGTTTACGGTGGCATTTATTACGCCAATACACTGCATGTTGCTATTTAGTTCACCTGCAGTGCATGAATCCTGGCTTGGTGCAATTTTCAAATTTATCGCCGAGGGCCCTGGTGCACAACTGTTCATGATGCTGATGGGTATCTCGTTTGTTTTGAATACCCACAGAAACACAGGCAATGTTTTGACAAGGTCTTTCCAGATCTTAATGTTGGGCTATGTTTTAAATTTTTTCAAATTCGGAATTCCATTTTTATTCGGATTGGTACCCGGTGAATTGCTGAGGTACATGGAAGTTGAAAATGATGTTACAGGCTTTTTCCAATTGGTTTTGACCGGTGATATTCTCCAGCTTGCGGGTCTATCGCTGTTTGTTCTCCTAGTCTGCAGAAAATTGTTTGCCTATCGTTTCCTGTATTTTGTTCTTGCAGTTATTATTTGCTTTGTCTCCCCACAACTTTGGGACTATACAAGTGATCACTTCATTTTGAATGAGGTGGCACAATTAACCGGCGGCCAACCTCCAAGAGTATTCTTCCCATTGTTTCCATGGCTTGTGTACCCGGTATTTGGTATGTACGTTGGTACATTGATAAAAGGAGGAGTAAAAATCAAACTTCCAAGACTTTGGAAAGGAACAATACTGATCACTACAATTGCTATGCTGATCTACTATTATTTCCATTCCAACAATGAGGGTTCATTTTATAGGACCTCTCCTTCTGATACAATCTTTCATTTAATGGTCGTGATGGCTTGGCTTTATGCCTGGCAGCTTATAAGCAAGTGGGTACCAGATAATCGGTTGTTTGAACTACTGCGTTGGCTGAGTAAGCATATAACGCTTATTTATTTTGTTCAATGGTTACTTATTTTCTGGCTTCTACCACTGTTTGGATTTCAAGAATTGAATTTTTGGTGGTCCGTATTAGTCATGGGCTTAGTTACTACGAACGTGTGGGGGTTAGTATATATCATTAATTCAATCAGGGGGAAATAACAAATACCCTGCAGGTTGTTTGTCACTTTTTTTGCTTGCCCAAAAAACGTAACCAAAAAAAGGGCATCCCTAATCGATGTACAGCCCGATTAGGGATACAGCTCTACTCAACTTTGGTGGTATTGTAAACTGAACATTTGTAATTTATTGTTTGACTCAAAGAGTAAAAAATTAAATTAAACAGCTTTTAAAACTTGATGGCTATGGATACTAGTAAAGTATACGATATAGTAGGAATTGGCATCGGGCCGTTCAACCTTGGCATGGCGGCGCTGGCTGAGGATATTGATAACCTAGAATGTGCTTTTATAGATAAGGAACCGGAATTCAACTGGCATGCGGGAATGATGATCCCGGGAACCAGCCTGCAGGTACCGTTCTATGCAGACCTTGTGACACTTGCCAAACCAGAAAGTAAGTACAGCTTCTTAAACTACCTCAAGCAAAAGAAAAGACTTTTCAGATTTGCTATTCATGAAAACAATTTTGTGAGCAGGAGGGAATACAATGATTATTGCCAATGGGTGGCCGGCCACCTATCATCCTTGAATTTTGGGTATGCCTGCAATGCTATTCATTATAATTCAAATACTGACCTCTACGAGGTCTTCATTTCGAATACAGGATCAAGAAACAGCAAACAGCTTAAGTGTAAAAATGTAGTAATTGGTATCGGTACTGTACCTCATATCCCGGATTGTGCTTCCAAATTCAAACACCCTCTTGTATTTCACTCTGCGGAATATTTGAAACATAAGGAAGCATTATCGAGTAAAAAATCCATTTGCATTGTGGGATCGGGGCAGAGCGCCGCCGAAATTTTTTATGACCTGGTGAATAACCCTGCATTTTCAGAAACTGAATTAAACTGGTTCACCCGGAGCGAAAGGTTCTTTCCCATGGAATATTCAAAGCTTAGCCTGGAAATGACATCACCAGACTATATAGAACATTTTTATGGTTTATCTGCAGAGCGAAAAACTGACACGCTCAAAAAGCAGGACATGCTTTACAAGGGTATCAATTTCTCGCTTATCAACTCTATCTATGACAGCCTTTATCAGCAACAGTTTGAAACGGACCTGCGAAAACCAAGGCTATACAGTAATTGTGAAATGCATTCCATGATACATACGGGGAAGCACGAGGTTAAACTAGGTTTTCTCCATTGTGAGAAGGAGGAAAGCTTTTCTATAGTTTCAGATGCGGTTATCATGGCTACAGGTTACAGCAATCATTTGCCATTTATTGTTGAGACGGCCGACGGTCCAATAAACTGGGATAGCCGTAAAAAACTTCCAGTCAACAGGAACTATTCCATAAACGAAAGTCAGAATGTGTTTGTTCAGAATGCAGACCTGCACAGCCATGGATTCACATCACCTGACCTTGGAATGGGGCCATACAGAAATGCAACAATCTTAAATTCAATCCTGGGTTATGAATATTTTGAAATGGAAAGGAATATTGCTTTTCAGACCTTTGGTGTGCCACAAGGTTAATATGTCAAAGAGCTTAAATTAAATGAAAAAGGTCTTTTAAAGGATAATGGATAACCAGTAAAAAAACAAAAACCAAATATTCTTCTAAAGCAAAATCAACTTTGAAACAGGAAATGTTACATACAGGACACAGCCCTGTCCCGGACGGGAAGTAAATTCTGCTATTCCTTTGAAAGCCTTCGCCCTGCTTTTGATATTTGCAATCCCTATTCCTTTACTCTTGTCATTTGTGTCAAATCCAATTCCATCATCCGCGATGGAAAGCAGGATCAATTTTTTATCCTGCAGAAGACTGATGTTAATGGCAGTTGCCCCGGCATGTTTAATTATATTACTTAACTGCTCCTGAAAGATCCGATATACATTGAGTTTGAATTTATCGTTTACAATTTGTTCTATGTGTCTATCTAATGACCAGGTTATTCTTACGGGGTTTAACTCCATGTTATCCTGACAGATACTTTCAATAGCGCCACAAAGCCCAAGGCTTTTAATAATATTGGTGGTGAGACCTTTGGTCAATTTTCTTATTTCTTCAATAGCAATGAGTGTAAATTCCGACGAGCGGCTTAAATATAGTTCGCTGTTTTCTCCACCTTTCCTGGCAATTTCAAGATACAACCTAGATGCGGCCAGTAACTGGTTTACGTTATCGTGCAGTTCCTTTCCTATATCTGATCTTTCCAGTTCCTTAGCATCTTCTGCCGCTTCTGTTATTTGTTGTTCATTTAGCCTCGCTTGCTCTGCCAGTATTTTCTCCAGATCTTTTTGCCTGCTGAGATCATGAATTGAACCAATCATCCTGCAGGCATTTCCGTCTGCATCACGAATTATGCTGGCCCTACCCAATACCCTGGCAATTGAGCCATTCGGTCTTATAAACCTATAAGCTTGTTCCCAATAGGTAGCAGAGGATTCGATTGCCAATTTTAATCCAGATTCAACAGCAAGCTTATCATCAGGGTGGAGATGTTTGGTCCAGTCGAAGGTCTTATCCCTTAACCGCCGACCAAATAGCTTTTTAAATCCTTCACCCAAGAAAAATTCATTTGTAAGAATATTCCAATCCCATATACCATCAAATGAGATTTTAGATGCAAGGAGGAATATTTCATTTTGTTCCTCAATAACCAGTTTATCAGTATCGGCCTTACCTTTTATGGTACCCATTCTATTAAAAATTGAAATTTAAGGCCACCCGTTAACCAATGACCAGGCATTTGGGTTTCCATATAGCCATACTCAACGGTGATATCCCGGTAGCATCAGCATGTTTAATACTATTTTTAATCTTATACAGCTATCACCAAGCCAGTTAATGTTACTTTTTTTGCTTCTCCAAAAAAAGTAACCAATCCTTCGACTTCGCTCAGGAGGACACCCGAAATCTATGACGGCCCCTTTGTCGGTAGCAGCTATGTTCAACAGTTATGCTACTGTGACTTCAACATTTGTAATTCTATTCTTTGGTTGCATGCAGCTCATAATAATTCGATGTATATTTTGTTTGTTAGTTGTTATAAAAATGGGAGAAGTGAGAACACTTCCCCCTCTTAAACTTCAGGCAGATAGAAACCATGGTTACCAGCCATGGTCATCTGTCAAATTGTAATCCTTAACGAGGAGGATGTAGAGACAACCTCCCATATTGCTTATGAGAAAATCTATATTAATAAGAACTATGTCTTTAATGCTGCTAATTTCTCTTTCACATACTCGTAATACATTTTATTAGCCAGTAATCCTCTTACCAAATGATCATGCGATGAACAGTAATTTGTATCTGAGTCGTAAGTGGGCATTGGTTGAGGTGGTTTCCATTCTTTAGTAACCTTAATAAAATAAAAACCGTCCAGGTGTGTTGCATTACTCTCATAATAAGTAATAAAATCTTTGTGCTTCTCGTAAAAGCGCTTGTATCTCTTTAACTCATTCCTCCAGAATACAAACTGCCTGTCAGCTTCATCAGGCACAAACATCATAACCTCTGCAAGTATTGTATAATATTGAATATGGCTGGTAAAGCGAGGTTTTTACTTTCGGAAAAAATAGATCTCATTTGCCAGAGTTTCAAAGAGACTTTCATCTATACTTTTCTTTAGCATATCCCAATATTTTCCTGCCACCCAAAAACAGCTTTCGACTATATCGGGTCCAAATAATTCCTGCCTGTAGTTTATTGCAGCCATCATTGCCTTATACAGTCGTTCAGATTTTATTTTCATGTGTGATCATAAACTGCTTTATTATTAAAATAGAGGGAAGTCTCCACTTCCCCCTTACCAAAACTAACCGCCGGTAAAGACCGGCTATTATGAGAAAACTAATGTACCTCACCTTACCTCATCCTAAGCCTCTCCTTTAGGAGAGGGGACTGGCCGGGGCATAACTCCCGGCTCCCGCTCTACCATCAAAGTCAAAAAACGAGGAGAATGTGGAAACAACCTCCGATATTGCTGTTCAAGCATGAGAAAATCTTACTTTAAGAACTATTTTATATTGCTAAGTCATTTCCTGGTCGCCGCAAGTCCACACTCTAACCATGCCTTATACTTAATCGCCGGAGTATATCCTACCGGATGATTTAATAACTCTTCCCCTGGTGACAGTATTACATACTGTGGCTGGGAAGCTGAGCCAAAATTCTCAGCCTGAAAACTTGCCCATTTGTCACCGATCGTTTTGACATATTTCTCGTGCCCCGTTTTATTGGTGTAACTAAATCTTTTATCTGCAGGGAGCTTCTCCTTATCATCAACATAGAGGGAAACGAGGATAAAGTTCTTCTTAATCAATTCAGCTACTTCGGGAATAGTCCAAACATTCTCCTCCATTTTCCTGCAGTTAACACAAGCCCAACCGGTGAAGTCAATAAGCAAAGGTTTGCCAGTTTGCTTTGCCATTGCCAATGCCTTATCATAATCATTGATCACATCGGGTTCAATTCCCTTTCCGTGAACATTATCTTTTCCATAAACACTATAAGAAAGTGGTGGCGGGAAGCCACTTAGTAATTTCAAATTTGCATAGCCATGATTTGTAATGCCCGGAACCAGGTAAAAAGCAAACAACAATACCAAGGCACCGAAGGCGATTCTACCCCGCGGCTTTTTTGCTGCCGGCACGTAACCACCAATTGCGTACCGGGAATATTTTTTCTTATCAAAGGCTCCGAATAAATAAAATGCAAGGCCTAATGCGATCAGGATCCATAAACCTATAAAGACCTCTCTTTTTAATATGCCCCAGTGTTCTACCAAATCAGCGTTACTTAAGAATTTAACAGCCAGTGCCAGTTCAATAAAGGCCAATGATTTTTTTAATGTTTCCATCCATCCACCACTTTTTGGAAGCTTTTTCATCCATTGAGGAAACATTGCGAAGAGACCAAAAGGAAGGGCTAACGCTATACCAAAGCCTGCCATTCCAGCGGTTAAGGCCCAGGCACCATTCGCCGCGTTGATTGAATTAACCAGGAGAAAGCCGAGTATGGGGCCTGTACAAGAAAATGATACAATAGCTAATGTAAGTGCCATAAAAAATATGCCCCCCATGCTGCCGGCATTGCCCTTCATGTTTGCTGAATTCGCAATCGCACCGGGCAGTCTCAATTCAAATAAGCCAAATAAAGAAAGTGCAAATACAATGAAGACGGTAAAGAAGGTAATGTTGATCCAGGGATTCGTAGAAATAATATTAAATATTTGGGGATTGACATTTCCTGCAATGTGGAAGGGTAAGCTCGCGAGAAGGTAAATGATAAAGATAAATACTCCATAAAGTATCCCATTCCTTATACCCTGTATCTTTGAACCAGCTTTATTCATAAAAAATGAAACGGTAACCGGAAGCATTGGAAATATGCAGGGCATGAGTAAGGCGATGAGACCACCGATAAATCCATTAACAAAAATACTCCACAGACTATTGTCCTCTTCTGATAATTTATGACCGCAATTTGTAACAGGTGCGTTAAGTCGCACGTTTGAAAGTTGAATGGAAATTTCTTTGTAACTCACTGCCCCGTCCAGGATCACTTCAGTTGTTTCCTGAATGGGTAAGAATTCCTCTCCATTAGCTGCAAAGGCCTGGATATTTAATTTTATGGAGGGGGGTGCAATGCCCTTAATATTGACAAGTTGACTAAGTTTAAAACTATCTTTAAAAACTCTAAAATTGTTATTTGCAAAAATTTTGTCTTTTATTAATGTCGATCCCCCATAGTCAATTGCGACCGACAGTAGGGTAATATTTTCATTCTCGGTACCAATGCTTATTTGATCCAAGCCGTTGACCTGATCGGCATCAGCATAAACATACCATTTGTTTTCGATTTTTGCTTTTACCAGTAATTGATATTGCTTGTCACTAACCTTTTTTGTTAAGACAGAAAATTGAATAGGACCATCCTGGCAAAAAACCGGAAGTGACAACAATACGATAGCAGCAAGACAAATTAAAAACCGCATGGTCGTTGAATGAAAATTAAAAAATATTACTGAAGTTTTATTGAAAATGCTACTTCTTCAGGAGGTAAGCATTGCTCCTCATCACAGACCATAAACTCTATAATGCCACTAATATTTGTTTTTATGTTATTCTTAAGTTTGATAACCTGGACAAATTCAACATTGGAATTATAATAGAGCACATCCACGCCAAATACCTTTTCATGCTTTTTCTTCAAAATGCCTATTTCCTTTATTTTACCATCCAGTATTAATAAGGGATTTTTTGAAAAGCGAATTGAAGTAGCAACCGGCCCGCCATCCGGTGTGGATTGGGAATAAATACTCCAAGGAGATGGTAATGCGGCCGTTAAATGGATCTCATATGTTCTATCTGCAATTTTCTTTGCAGTAAAAGTCCACTTGACCGGATTTTGGGAGTTTGCATGTATACCAGTAATCAGCAAAACAAAAACGATAATTCTCGTCATACAGATCTTAATTAAAGGTTAGTAATTCTTTAAGTGCACTTACTGGAATACATGTTCTAACAATTCCCCCTACCCCATTCTTATAATACCTAGAAACCGTTCCAACAAGATTACCATAGGAATCAACAACAGGCCCTCCACTTGATCCAACCGTAAACTCTGCCGTTATATTCATTTCCAGGCATGGTTTGTTGCGCCAAGCTGATTCAATATAGTTAGTTATTTTACCTTTTGTTAATTGATAAAAAGTTTGATTGGGATGACTTAATACGGATACTTCCGTTCCTTCTACTGCCCACTCTCCTATCGGTAAAGGAGTAAGTTTGTACTGTTTTATGTCAACCTTGAAGATCACCAGGTCGGCACTTTCAGAACAGGAAAGAATTTTCGTAACCGGATATGCTTTACCTTCTGCATTCATCGTGAATAAGGATAAATACATCTCTTTAACTACATATTCTTCCATCACATGATAATTGGTAACACAAATGCCGCTTTCATCTATCACATAGGCCGTGGCTGAACTGACTTTAATAGTGCCTTCTTTAGTAAGATAAGACATGTTAAGTATTAGGGTAGAAGCTTTTACTTTTTCTGCAAGCACTGTAGCATCCATGGGTTTGTTCAGCGTAGTAAGTTTTTTTACAGTTACGGTTTTTGCTGCAGTATTTGACAGTTTTACCCTCACTTCTTTTTTTGAAATACCGGTTATTGTTGTTGGATCTTCAGTGGCCTCTTTTATTTTTTTCAACAAGCCCCATTTCATCAATTGCAGTTCATACTCCTTGCCCTCTTCACTGTTTTTTACTTTAGCTTCTAATGAACCAAACAATTTCTCCAGGTTTTCAATTTGCACAGGCGAGTTAGTTTCCCCTTCTCCTAACATTTTCAATGCCTCGATGCAAAGAGAAGAACCTAGATGAGCTTTTATAAAATCCTGCGGTACCTGGAAACATTGTTGTACTGCCTCCATTCTTTTCAATTTAATATTAACTGTATCTGAAGATTGCTGTTGACTGGCACTCTTGTATAGCTCATTTAAACGGTCTGTTTCGGCATTATAAGCCATAACCCTGGCGATCACATTTTTATTAAAGTAATTTATATCAGGGGTTTCCTGCGCCATTGTAATAAAGGCTAGTAAAACAAATAGTATGACTAATATTTTTTTCATGAATCAAGGTTTATTAAAATCATAGGATAAGGTTCTATTTTCATAAGTAAACTTTATTAGGTGGTTCACATAGGCCGGCTCAGGCCGGAATCATTCCTTACTTTAAGCTGGAGACAATAATTGGAGATGAGGTTTAAAATAATTTACCACAAAACCCCCAAATGCTTTTGTACGAGTACTTTTTGCCCCGCACCCTTTTAATATTAATGAAACATTTTTAAACCGTTTGCAGCATTAGAAGCAAAACTAAATCTTATGACGGCTTATCGTTTTGTCATTGGTTTACCAGTTACTTTTTAATTTTTCAATTTATCTTCCTCCAACATCACTTCAATAAGTTTATACAAATCATCTACACGCAAACGTTTAGAATCTACCACAAATATTGGTGCACCCCTAATCGTGCCCAATGATTCACTAAAATATTTACTATTTATGTCCATCTGTATAATCTCAGCTTTATCATTTAACAGTATGTAAGCAGGTATAGCCGTAAGCCCAAAAATATCTTTGGAAGGATTTTCTACTTGCATTCCATTGAGCCAAGGCGTATTATCTTCCTTTAATGCTTGCTTCCATTTCAATACACTTGGATCAGTTGAAATGCTCAAAATATTAAAACCCCTATCCTGAAAAGCAGCATACACTTTTTTCAGATTGGGAATTTCATCCCGACAAGGCTTACACCAATAAGCCCAAAAATCTATCAAAGTATATTTTGCCTGAGTGGCCAGTTTTCGTACAGATTTAGTTTTTCCTTCGGGTGTTTTAATTTCAAAATCAGGAATAACTTTTCCAATACCAATATTTTTGCTAGCTTTTATTCCTGATATCATGTCCTTGAGCTTTTTGCCGTAAAAACTATTTTTTTGCTTATCAGACATTTTCAGAAGGCCAGCTTCTCTTGCCATTATGTCCAACGTACCATTCTTGAAGAGTAGATAAGGAACAATATATGAATCATTTAGACTATCCATTTTATTTAGGTACCAAATACCATATTCCTTTTGCACTTCTTCAAAAGTCAATTTATTTCCTTTCAACTTCTGATTCAATATATTTGCGAAGGTCTTTAGTTGACTGTTAAATTGCTCGAATTGCTTGGTGAGTTCAGATCCACTAATTTCTACATCTGGCCATACCTTTATATCGCCTTTTAGCCGGATGTTGGAACTTGAACTATCCAAAAATAAAGTAAGCCAAGTTTTACTACGTGATTCGAGTTTTACTTTGAGTGTATCCATTTTTACAAAGGCTAATTGTCCCTCATTTTCCAGGCTACTCTTAAATATAAATTGTTGGTTCTTACTTTTAACTCTCGAAATGGTGTCCGCTCCGCCATCATTGCCAACTTGAATTAAGTAAAAAGTAACACCATCTGGTAAATTTGCAATATGGCCGGATATCGTATATTTTTTGGCTTGACCATTAACAATGGATATCATGCAAATCAGCATTATTAAGAAAACAGTACCATATTTTAGGCTTTTAAACTTCATTTTATTTAATTTAAATTATAATTTTCGTTTAGTAGTTTTTTAACAAGCGGCTCAAAAGTTCCGGAAAGTAATTTGTCATTTAACATAACTAGTTTACCCTCTTTGTTTAACAGGAGTAATTGAGGAACACCCCAAAAGCCATATTTAAGCCATATCTTTTGCCCCAAAGTACCCTCAGTTGAGGCATTGCCAATCATTAATACTGGCCATTCGGAGCCTACATTTTTTTCAATTCTTTTTACTTTTTCAATCATATCTATGTCATTAGCACAAATAGAAATAACCTCAAATCCTTTGGCTTTATACTTGTCATAAACTTCCTTTATAGCTGGCATTTTTTTTATACAACCTGAGCACCAAATACTCCAAAAATTTAACAAGACAACTTTACCGCGCATTTTTTCAATATCAATAGTATCGCCTTGGATAGTAACATGCTTAAATAATAATGGCCTTTCAATTAATGTAAACAGTAACCTTCTTTGATTTGCCCAGTTTTGTAATAAAGGAAATGACGAGTTTTTAATTGCCCTAAAAAAATCCTTCATGTCATTTGAATCCAAACCGTATTGCTTGTATATTGAAATAAATTGAACATCCATCGGTTCAAAGATTGTTGCTTGAATAAGTGAAGGCTTTTGAAAATTTTCTTGAGTCAAGTACTTGCCTGATGAAATAAATAAACTCTTCAACCTATGTAGGTCAATCTTACTATTTTTTCTGAATTTCTCATTTAAGGATAATGAAAGAAATTCCTTTAATTCCTCCGTTAACAAAAGCAATTCAATTCTTATTTTAGTGTCTATTCCAGGTAATTTTAAACTTCTATTCTTAGCGTAATAATCTAAAAATTCTTTCTTTAGATTAGGATAAACTCCATTCCAGTGCTTTATAGCTTTTTCATTTATAGGCAGGCTATAGGTTTCTCGACCCTTAATTAAAAGCGATTGAATTGATTGAGTCATCTTTTCCTGAAAGCTTAAATAGTATAAATATTTTCCTAAGTAGACTGTTTTCAAAAACCATTCATATCTCCGGGGATCATTAGGATATAATTTCCAAAATTTTAGACCATCTTCACGATGCTTAAAAAATGCATGCTGTTGTAGCAAATAATTATCTCCATAATTACTTAAGACTTGATCTAATCGCGCCCAAGAACTATCCCCATCAATATTTTGGGGAAAAGCCTCCTTCTTCAAAAAGAGGAAAATTAGTACTACTATTAACAGTTTTTTATACATAATAATTTTATAATTGATGTAGCCACTTATCTTTTAAATTACCATCCTGGAGTTTGCTGAATTTGGGGCGCTAGGTTTAAAACCACTTGAGGAATGGGAAGCGTATATTTATAACTATTAGGCTCAAGGATGTAATTATTACCGCCAATTGTTCTATTCAATGTGGTAATGAAACGAGAATCTAGATTCAACCGGCGTAGATCTGACCATCGTAGATTTCGAAACAATAATTCCTTTTTACGTTCAAGCAGTATTTGAATTAATGCATCTTGTGAATCTGTTGCAATGCGTATGGGATAAATTACAGTATTACTCCACCTGGTTTTCAACAAATCATTAAGATCTTTCATAGCTGCAACTGTATTTCCATCGCGGGCTAAACACTCAGCTCTTATTAAGTACTGCTCATCCACTGCCAATCCATTAAAACCTGCGTTAGAACTATTATAGTTCCCCTTGAATATAATATTTCCGCTTGTTACTCTAAAAAATCTTGTCCTTCTTAAATCATTATTATCATAAAGGGCATAGAGAGAAGGCTCAACAAATACCCAATTTGTGAACCAGGTGGAAGTCCAAACTGTTACACGCTGAGCATAAAAAATAGTTTCCTTATTGAATCGACCCATATTAGAATTTGTACTTGGTATGGAATTAAAATCAATTAATTCATTGTATAGTTTGAGGGAAGAATCTGCATAAATACCAGCATTGGAATAATTACCCATGGCTAAATATGTCCGGGCAAGTAAAGCAAATACGGCAGTTTTTGAACCCCGCGATTTTAGTTCAGGTAGATCAGGAAATAAGTCCGCAGCTAGTTTAAGATCAGATATAATTTGATCATACGTCTGTTTCACTGATGAACGTGTTGAAGGAATAGTTATATCAATTCCTTCCTTTAGTGGTATTCCGATATCTGTAGCTACACTTATTGGTTGATAAGGTTGCGCCCAGATTTGAGCCAAATCATAGTAATTTTTGGCTCGATGGAAGAGTGCATTTCCCTTAATTCTATTAAATCTCCCTTGATCTTCAATTTCAGAAATCTTGCTAAGTCCATCCAACACGAGGTTACATTGAAATATTCTTTTATAACTTAAATCCCAATCTAGAACATTTGTGTAGGGCAAAGTATTTGTCCAGGTGTATGCGTTTCTTTCAGTAGGCTCTACAGTTCCCGACCATTTGTTTTCAGGCATATAGTGGCCATCAGTCCCAACCTCCGCTAAACCTGGCGTCTCCAAGTTCATTAACACAAAATCATCCAATAAGTATTCAAAATCTTGTAAGGTTGCAGGGACGGCCTGATTAATATCCGATTTAGCATTAAACCAATCTTTTTTACACGAAGTCATTGTTAGAGATAAGAAAAGAATTATGAGTAAACACAGGTTCAGTGTAATAGCTTGTTGGACAGACCTTCGATTCAGCTCAGGATTACGAACAACGGCAGAAAATTTTCGATGATTTAACAATTTTATCATGACAGTTTTTTTTTGAGTTTATGTCATGCTGAATTCATTTCAGCAATGCAACTTTATTAAAATGTAACATTGAGACCAAAAGCAAAAGATTTCGATTTGGTTGGTAACAGTTGGCCCTCTGTATCTGGATTGTAATTACTGGCTTTCCAAATAAACCCCAAGTTATTTGCACATACATACAGAGATGCATTTCTAAATGGAAAGGAATGAATCCATTTTTTACTCAAGCCATACTCAAATCGAATATCCTCCAGACTTAAATGATCAGCCCTTTCTATTAATATGTTTGAAGCTGCATATACGTCGTAACGTTGATCAGGATATACATCCTTAAACCCAGGAACGTTGGTAGTTACCTCATCACCAGAAACTTTCCAAGCTTTTAGATAATCCTCATGTTGCCATAAACTATTACCAAAGAACCCGGTAAAAGATGCCCGGCGAAAATGATGACCAAATTGATATGCAATATTTATCGATAAAGTAATTGAGTGAAACTTAAAAGTATTTCGAAAGCTTCCGAAAACAGGGGGATTTGTTTGACCTGAATAAACCATATCCTCTTGGGATGGGCCACTCCCAATACTAAGGGCCGATGAACCTACGACTTGACCTCCTAAATAAAATTGGGCATCTCCACTAGAAGGATTGAGCCCTGCCCAATTATAACTGAAAATACTTTGAAGAGGCTTTCCAATGAATATACCAGTAGTACGTCCTGCTTGAGGTGGCTCGACTGAATAAGTTAATACCTTATCCTTTTGAAAAGCGAAATTTAAATTTGAATACCATTTAAATGTTTTATCTATATTAAGTGTGTTGAGAGAAAAATCAATTCCCGATACTTGTATGCTTGAACTATTGCCAGTATATAAGCTAAACCCACTTGTAGGGTCCAATGTTATAGGGCTTATAAGATCTGTGGCTTTCTTTTGATAAAAATCCACAGTCCCGAAAACACGATTTTTTTGAGAAGAGAAATCAATTCCAATGTCTATAGTTCTAACTTGTTCCCACCCCAACGTGGGATTTGGGGGAGTTGTGATACTTGCAAATGGGACAAAAACAGGTGAAATAGGGTTCCGATAACCGATTGTTGCATGGGGCGACATGCCGGCGTTTGTATTGCCATTATAACCGTAAGTTGCACGTATAGCAATTTTTGCTATTAGTTTGGATTTATAAAATGGCTCGCTGCTAATATCCCATTTTGTACCAATTGACCATAAAGGAACTTTTCTGTCATTTACATGGACTCCATAAAAGTTACTTTCATCAATTCTGCCGCTTGCGCTAAATATTAATTTTCTATTATAGGAATAGGCTATATTTCCATAACATGATCCAAATCGACTAAGCGAACCATTGAGCGTCGCTGGAATGGGCCCGATAATTTCACTATTTCCCGTTGGCCGAATTATCCAACTGCCAAATTGAGGTACGCCAAATATATTAGTTTCCTGATTATACCCGTATTGAGGTGATAAAATGATTTGGTTTGATTTAGATTCACTTCTTTCAAAACCAACCAAAGATTTTATATTGTGTAGACCAATACTTCGATCAAAATTTATTCCAATACGATAAGCCGATGACGTTTGATCATTATGATTAGATTTATAGATGCCGCCCATAGGAATAGGAAAAAAGGCTAAGCCATTTGATCCAGTCTGAGAATAGCGATTGATTAAATCCCTTGTTTCAAATGTCTTTATATCTTTTATATCGATTTGTTGCGCCATACTCTTTTGCCAGTTATAACTAACCTCAATATCCAAATATTTTAATAGTGAATAATTAATTGAGCCTGAGATACGTGTATTATAGATTTTTGTATCGCGATTGCCATTTTTAGCTTCATCAAGTGGGCGATATCTCCAATCAAGTTTTCCGGGAAAATTTACCGTATCAACGTAACCCAAACGATAAAGTAATGGAATGGGCAAAGCACCTCCTGAATTATCTGCTAACATTTGATACGGGCTTGATAATATCGAACCATATCCACCAAGATTATTATTATTAATTTGGGTTGCTTGCCCCCAATTGAGAACAGAATTTATCTGTAATCCCTTAACTGGCTTCCAGGTATTATTATAACTTAAGGTAATCCTATCATTTGATACATTGATATCATTGGGACGATTACGATCATAACCAATGGATCCATAATATTGATAATTTGGAGTGCCTCCAGATATGTTTAGGGCCACCTGCGTAGCCATCGCCGTCTGTAATAAATATTTTTTGATATCATCCCTTATATCATGCTGCTCGTATAATTCGATTTGACGGTTAGCCTCACTTAAATTAATTGAACCGACTCGTTCCAATGCTAGTATTTCTACAATCGGGGATAAAGCAGGGTAACTTACACCAAGTCCCCCATCATAGTATCCACCGGCAAAACGTTTTCTTTCCAGAGAAATCACATCAGAAGAATTCACAGAAGGTATACTAAATAAGTTAGGCTTCTCGCCAATTATAATATTTGTATTTACGGAAACAATAGGCCTTGAATTAATCTTGCCTTTTTTTGTGGTAATTACAATAACGCCATTACCTGCCCTTGCTCCCCAAATACTAGAAGATGCCGCATCTTTTAAAATTGTAATATTTTCGACATCATTAGGATTTATCGAATTAGGATCCCCATCAAAAATAAAATTATCAAGAATCAATAAAGGAGCACTACTGGCATTTAATGTACCTGTACCTCTGAGAGTGTAACCATTCAATGCATTTCCTCCAGCCCCATGTTTTAACAATCCAGGTACAAGATCATTAATTCTATCTAATACCGTCGCACCAACCTTCCTGTTAAAAAGTTCATTGTCAATATGCGTTACAGATCCTGTTATTTCATTAATCCTTTGTTTCTGGTAGCCTGTGTTTATTACGATATCAGCGCCTAGAGTGACTTTTGTTTTTACTGAAATGACAGCGAGGTCCGGTTTGCTATTTACTTTCATTTCGCGGGTTTCGATATTAACTGCCGTTATTACAAGCGTGGCGTTCTCTTCAACATCTTTCAATATAAAGAAGCCGTTTGCATCTGTAGTTACGGCATTACCGGTCCCTTTAACAAATACCGTGGCAATTACAGGCTGGCCGTTTTCGTTTACTATTCTGCCTTTTACTTCGATTGGTGGTTTAGGTAAATTCAAAAAGAAATTTGAAGGGGTTGCCATTTTTACAGAGATCACTTTTTCCGTAATGGTATAAGTGAGTGATTGGTCTTTTATACACTGGTCCAGTACATCTTTTAAAGTCGCATCTTTTACATCAATGCTGATTGGTTTTGAGGTTTTTAACAGCTCGCTGGTATAAGCAAAATAATAGCCGGTTTGTTTTTCAATTTCTTTAAAGACTTTCTCCAGAGAAGTTTCCTTCACTGAGAGCGTGACCTTTTGGGCATATCCATTAGCGCTCACCTGCAAGGTGAAAGCCAGGAGAAGGATAGCTGACAGTTTCATGATCAAGAGTGTTTTGGTTAGGACCCGCTTTCGGCGGGCACAAAGTACTCCGCCTTCGCTTTTATAGCTACGGCGGACAGGCTTTAAATTCATAACTTTGTTTTTAAGTTTGGGTTAAACAATAAGCAGTCCTCATCGATTGTATTAAAGTCCGCCGTCGCCAAGGCTATGGTGGACAAGGGTTAACCTGAACTACTTGCAGGGATTCCGCCACGAACGGAATCTCTGTTTTCATTTGCCCCCTAACCCCCTAAAGGGGGAAAAGAAAGGTTACCCTAAATTTTTTCAAAACATTCGTTTCATAGGTAGCAGATTGCTTCACCATTCTTACTCACATTAATGCTATGGCATCACCGTCACTTTCTTACCATCAATCTTAAAATGAACTCCTCCTGTTTCCTCCAGGATCCTGAACACATTTGCAACTGTTACATTTCTTGGTATGGTTGCAACAAAATGATTACTGATCTTTCCCTCATAAACAATTTCCACATCATACCATTTTTCAACCTGACGCATCAGTAATTCGATAGTTGCATCCTTGAATTTGAAAACTCCATTTTTCCACGCCATTACTTCGTCGAGGTCAACATTTGAATGAACTGTGATGCCCCCATCCCCTAAAGGGGAGTTAGATATCGTAGCCTGTTGGCCGGGTTTCAATAAACTGTTACCATTCCCCTTGTTTACCTGCACAGAACCTTGCAATAGTGTTACTTTCATATTCACTTCATCGTCATAAGCATTCACATTGAAGTGCGTTCCTAGGACAGTAACATCTATTTCACCTTTACTTACTTTAAATGGCATTGCAGTATTGTGTGCCACTTCGAAGTAGGCCTCACCTGTTATTGAAATCTTTCTTTCATTTCCAATAAATGCAACCGGGTAAGTAACCGATGAGCCTGCATTAAGCCATACGTGAGATCCATCAGCTAAGGTCATATCTATCACCTTGCTTCCTCTTGGATTGCTCAGGGTATTATAAACCATCTCCTTTGCTGAGCCATCGTAAATAATTTTTCCATCTGTGGTTTTGGTAACGCTTACTCCATTTTGGGTAAGGGTTGTGAGGCTGTCGATCGATACCGTTCTTCCATCAGCCAAGGTTATCCTGGCTTTTGTGCCTGCAGGCGCAGCGACATCATTCTTAAATCTTGTTTCTTGTGGCTCAGTTTTGGTAATAGACTTGTTTTCATAGTCATTATTTAGAATATAATAAACACCTGCGGTGACCAGGACAAGTATGACAGCTGCTGCAAGGCGGAACCAGGTGCGTTTAACAAGAGGAATAACAGGCGCCAAGTGCATTTGAGACTGCACCGCTGAAAACATTTTTTTTCCCAATTCTTCTTTTTCGGTCTCAGAAAACTGTTGGGATATCTTTTCTTCCTTATCGAAATACTGGTAATACTTCTCCAAAAAGCTGACTTCTTCCGCACTGGCTTTACCCAAACGGTACTTCTTTAACAGGCTTATCAATTCATTTTTTCTCCCGGGCATAACAAGTCGCTTTTATATAAGTCACATAAAAAACAAGAACTCCCAAAAAATGGTAACTATTTTTTAAAGTTTTTTTTACGGTAAGGATAAACTGGATGAATCGGGGCTAAGGGTGGCTGTATCTGGAATTGTGTGTTTTGGCTATTTTTCTTTTACCTTTTTGTCCGTATCCCAAGGCAACGTTGCAAACCTTTCGCGGGATGTTTCATAAAAAAGTACTCTGCTGTTTGTTGTCACTTTTTTGCTTGCCCAAATTCTTCGACTCCGCTCAGAAGTAACCAAAAAAGGGCACCCCTAATCGATGTACAGCCCGATTAGGGGGCAGCTATGTTCGACGGTTGTGCTACTGTAGTTTCGACATTTGTTCTTTACTCTTAGATGCAGTCAGCTCAACTTATTACTAACCTTTTTTAATGCAAGCCTAATTAGAGCCCATCACTTATGAACTACCACCCGCGGCGGAGGCTACGGCAATGGCCACAATAATCGGTGCTATACGTGTGTGCAGGTCCTGCATTGCGGTACCTAATTGGTTCTGTACGGTCTTTTGAGAAATGTTAAGTCGCTCAGCTATTTCTTTGGTGGATAGGTTTTCTTTTATGTGCATCAAAAAGATCTGCTTTCTTTTTGCCGGCAACGAATCAATGTATGCCTGTACAAGATCAAGCAGTTCCTTCTCAAGTATTTTTCCATCTGCGGTTGATTGCGAATGCGCCATCTCTTCGAAAGGTTCATAGAAAGAACTATGGGCTTCTCCCCTTTCAACATAATTAAAAACCCGAAACCTTACAGCGGTATGCAGGTATGCCTGAGGATTCTGGATCTGCAGCTCGGCACGGCGTACCCATAGCTTTACAAATATGTCCTGGATAATGTCTTCGACCTGTTCTTTGTTCTTCAGCCGGCGATAAGCGGTATCATAGAGTTCAAGCCAGTACCGGTTGTAAAGTTCCGCAAACGCTGGTTCATCGCCATTGTGGATGAGGTTTGTTAATTCATTGTCGGTATAACCAGCGTAAGCAATCATTGTGAAGTGAAAGTAATATAAAATTTATCAAAATGCCTGAACGCCTTTACAAAGGATATTAATTTTAAGACAATATAAACACTTAATTGCTGCTTATGTAATTTACGAAATAGTAATGGGGAAAGGAAATTTTGGATTGGGTAAAATCTCATGTTTTCCTGAGGTATTTCACCCAAACACAGACATTATTATTGTCACTTTTTTTGCTTGCCCAAAAAAAGTAACCAAAAAAAGGGCCCCGCAATCGATTACGGCCCGATTGCGGAAATAGCTATGTTCAGCGTTTGTGCTACTGTGACTTCAACTTTGGTAATTCTATTCTTAGGGTGCAAGTAGTAAGCCTGATCGCCCTGTTTACGCAGTGTAAGGTTATATCTTCTTCTTTCTTTTTTTGCCCGAAGCCAGTTCGGGATGTGCCACTTACTCCAAAAAAAGTAATCCGCCAGCTGGCGGAGCCCTTAATCGATGTACGGTCCGATTAGGGGAATAGCTATGTTCGGCGATGTACTACTGCAGTTTCGATATTTGGAACCTGCCTACCGGCAGGCAGGTTCTACTCTTTTGGGGGCAAAGAGTAAACCCTTATAAAATGGTGACATAAGACAACTTTTATTTTTCGGTTTTTATTAATTTTGTTTCCCTTGCTAAATAATCGCCTGTTTATGAACAAAGAAGGTGCAATAATATTAGTAGAAGATGATGAAGACGATCAAAGTCTTTTTTCCATTATATTTTCGGAACTGGGTGTTAAAAATGAAATAATAATATTTGCAAATGGCCTGGAAGCGTATAATTATTTGACAAAGAGTATTCCCGAGCCATTCTTAATAATTTCGGATATTAATATGCCGATCATGAACGGGATAGAGTTAAAGAAAAATTTAGAAATTAATAGCAATTCGAACCTTTTAGCGGTTCCTTTTATTTTTATATCTACTGCAAACCCAATGGATACTGAAATAATAAAGACAAAAAAATTGGGACAGGGCTATTTCAAAAAACCAAACTCGTTAGAAGATTATAGAAAAACTATAAAAGATTTACTTGAATTTTGGACTGCTGCAATGGAACCACAGTTTTAATTCTAAAGCTTCTTACCCTCCTTTGGAAAAACGATAGTTGGTTTGAAAGTCCTTGCTTCTTCAAAGTCCATCATGGATCATTGTACTACTGTGACCTCAACATTTTGGGATCTACCGTTTGGCACAAACGCTTATCCTGGCTTGTAACGGGCTCGCAAATTGTTGATTTGTCGCCGTTTTGTCATATAAAAAATACCGCTTTTATTTCCGGAACTTTATTAGTATTTTGATGTAATGCAGCAGGATTTTACGGCCATACCGTCAAGTCAGTTAGTTGACATGCTTTTAAAAGATACTGAGTACTACATGATGTTAACTAAAGAAAACACCGACCTCAAGAGAAAAAGGTTAGTGCAAGAACACATTGACCTAATATTAGCTGAAATGAAATCCCGGAAGGGTTATAGTGAAGTACTTAACGATAATAATTTAGAACAATAGCAAGAGATTAAGCTATCCTAATCTAAAACTAGAAGCCGGGCATCAATCCGGCTTTATTTTTACTCCTTTATTTGTATTGTATTTAAGACGTCCCTTTGCTGCTGAAAAAGAACTACCTTACTAAGCAATAAATGACTTGCCATGGATCAAAAGGCATTACTTATTGATTTAGGCATTAGGATTAAAAATATCCGAATAAATAAAGGACTGTCTCAAAAGCAACTTGCCAAATTATGCAAGTTTGAAAAATCTTCAATGTGTAAAATAGAACAGGGGAAGGTTAATATTTCATACCTCATTTTGTATAGGATTTGCTATAGCCTTAACATCAAGATGGCCGAGTTAATCTAACTTGTCTCATATGTCTCAAAAAAGAAGCCCGGCGAATGATAACGCTTTACCGATTATAGCCCAATCATAGAAACAGGCCGATTACCGAAGCAACCATGTCAGCATTTGTACCACTGCAACTTCGGCATTTGGAATTCTATTTTATAATTAACCAGTTTCTCCTGGCGATCGATCCTACATGCTCAAGCTTTCAAAAGATGATTATCTTAAATCGGAAAAATTAAAAACAAATAGATATTACGATTTTTTTTTTACTAATTTTATTCTGATAATCTTCCAGTCATCATATGCCTGGTGTCTCAACAATTAGCCAGTTTAAAACAAAGATCAATGTATAAAATCCTTACCCTTGCAACGGCTGTAGCAATCATGCCCCTATCTCAAAAGATCGCTACGACTGAATTTCATCTTATCGTCAGGCCCAAAATACAGCAACCTGTTTTTTCTTTTAAAAATACAATTGCAGTTAATTTCTGGGAAACAGGAAAAAAAGATCCTGCACAGCCCTGGTCTCAAAACTGGGTGGGTCAGGCTCAGGAAAATATCCGTAAAAGCGAATACCATTTTAAATGGGAAGAAAAATCCAAAGCCTGGTGCACGCCAAACCGGAAAAATAATCTCCGTTTCTTTTATAATGATAATGGATTTGTTGTTGAGCCTGGTAAAACAAAAATACCCATCGGTGAATTTGACCCTATAAAAAGGCCCCTTGAAATAAAATACAAAAACATCCCGGGCTGGAAAGTGAAATTCAGCCTCGACAATAAACAATTTGGCAAGGGCACCTGGAATATTACAGATAATAAAGCGGAATTGGTTACTGATAAAGTCACCGTTCAATACATCAACAACGATGAAGGGATGCGCCAGAATTTTATTGTGCATTCCCCTTTATCAAATGATGCTGAATTGAAAATTAATCTCAACATTAAAACAAAACTCAGAACCTATTCAGATGGTAACCGTCTCCAGTTCTTCCATAAAAAGACCAATGTTTTAAATTATGAAGACCTGAAGGTTTGGGATGCTACAGGAAAAACACTTACTGCCTGTTTCAAAAAAAGCAATCGAAATAAATTCTATATCGAAGTAGATGCGAGGGATGCTGTTTATCCTATAACAATCGATCCTCTCAGCACGGTCCCTGCTGCCTTGCTGGAAGCCCAGCAGGCTGGTGCCAATTTCGGTTGTTCTGTGGCATCGGCAGGTGATGTAAATGGCGATGGATATAGTGACGTGATCGTGGGCGCATATTCTTATAATAACGGTCAGACCGGTGAAGGTGTAGCCTTCGTTTTTCATGGATCATCGACAGGCGTTAGTGCCATAGCAGCTGCTATGGTAGAAAGTAACCAGAACAATGCCCTGATGGGGTATATCGTAGCTACAGCCGGTGATGTGAATGCCGATGGGTACAGCGACGTAATCGTATCGGCACCTAATTATACTAATGGCCAAACTAATGAAGGAAGAGCTTATGTTTATCATGGTTCGGCTGCAGGAATTAATACTACGGCCGCGGCCATCATGGAAAGCAACCAGTTAGGCGCTTTTTTAGGAAACTGCGTTGCTTCTGCCGGGGATGTGAATGCAGATGGGTATAGCGATGTGATCGTTGGTGCTTACAGTTATTCAAATGGCCAGGCCAGTGAGGGCGTTGCCTTTGTTTATCACGGCTCAGCAGCCGGAATTAATATTACCCCGGTGTCTATGATGCAAAGCAACCAGGCCAGCGCTTTTTTAGGATATTCTGTAGCATCGGCCGGCGATGTTAACGGCGATGGATTCAGCGATGTTATTGTGGGAGGTCATTTTTATGATAACGGGGAGTCAAATGAAGGGGGAGCTTTTGTTTATCATGGTTCCGCAGGAGGTATCAACACTACCGCAGTAGCTACACTGGAATGTAACCAGTTGAATGCTCATATGGGATATTCCGTAGCATCGGCCGGTGATGTGAACGGAGACGGCTACAGCGATGTTATTGCATCCGCTTATCAATTCGACAATGGCCAGGCTGATGAAGGCGCAGCTTTTATTTACCATGGCTCTGCATCAGGCATTAATATAGCTTCGGTTGCCACGCTGGAATGCAACCAGGCCGGTGCATATATGGGCTGGTTCGTTAACTGTGCAGGCGATGTTAATGGAGATGGATACAGCGATGTGATTGCATCCGCTTACCAATATGGCAATGGCCAGGGCGGTGAAGGTGCCGCTTTTGTATACCTTGGCTCATCTGCAGGAATTAATACCACAGCAACGGTTACCCTGGAAACCCAACAGGTAAATGCGCTTGTAAGTGCTGTTGCCAGCGCCGGGGATGTAAACGGCGATGGATACAGTGATATTATTGTGGGTTCCCGCGAGTACGATAACGGCGAAATAAATGAAGGCGCTGCATTTGTTTATCATGGCTCAGCTTCCGGCATAAATACATCTCCAACTACTGCCGTAGAAAGTAACCAGGTTAATGCATATATGGGTTTTTCTGTTGCCGGTGCAGGGGATGTGAATGGAGATGGGTATAGCGATGTGATAGTCGGGGCGTATGAATTTGACAATGGGCAAGCTAATGAAGGAGTAGCATTTGTGTACCATGGTTCTGCAACAGGCATCAGCACATCTGCTGCTGCAATGGTTGAAGGTAACCAGGCAAGTGCACGAATGGGTTATTCCGTTGCTTCGGCGGGCGATGTAAATGGCGATGGCTACGGTGATGTAATTGTGGGAGTTCAATTATACGACAATGGACAAACAGATGAGGGTGTCGCATTTGTGTACCACGGCTCAGCTTCGGGTATTAATACAACCCCTGCGGCGATGGTAGAAAGCAACGAGGTGAGTGCAGGAATGGGTTTTTCCGTTGCTTCTGCAGGAGATGTAAATGGAGATGGATATAGTGATGTTATTGTTGGAGATCCTTTCTACGACAATGGACAATTTGAAAATGGCGCCGCCTTTATTTACCATGGTTCAGCTACAGGTATTAATACCACTGCCGCGGCTATTGTAGCAAGTAACCAGGCAATCGCAAATATGGGTTATTCTGTAGCTTCCGCCGGTGATGTAAATGGCGATGGGTACAGCGATGTGATCGTAGGGGTTGTTCTTTACAGCAATGTACAAACCAATGAAGGCGCAGCCTTTGTTTATCATGGCTCTGCTGCGGGTATTATTACAACTCCGGCTGCCATAGTTGAAAGTAACAAGGCAAATGCATATATGGGGTGGTCAGTTGCATCGGCCGGGGATGTAAATGGGGATGGGTACAGCGATGTGATCGTGGGGGCTTTGGCATACGACAATGGCCAATCTGGTGAAGGGGCCGCTTTTGTTTACCATGGCAGTGCTTCAGGGATATCAGTAATTGTACAAACGCAGTTAGAAGGTAACCAGGTCAGCGCCCAAATGGGCACATCAGTCGCTGGTGCAGGTGATGTCAATGGCGATGGTTACAGTGATGTAATTGTGGGAGCTCAATTATACGACAATGGACAAATCGATGAAGGCGCTGCTTTTGTTTATCATGGTAGTGCTACCGGCATACCGGCGGCAATAAAAGCGCAATTGGAGAGTAACCAGGCAACTTCCCAATTTGGTATTTCAGTTGCGTGCGCAGGCGATGTGAATGGAGATGGATATAGTGATCTAATAGTAGGTGCAAATCTTTTCGACAATGGCCAAACCAACGAAGGCGCTGCTTTTGTATACCAAGGAAATAGTGCTAACAGTTCAATTAAACGAAACAACCTCCGCCTGTACAATACCGATCTTACCACACCCATCAACAGCAGCAATTTTGTTATGGGTAATTTTGGCGCAGGACTTTTTGCCAGATCTTTCCTGGGAAGGGATAAAGGAAAACTGGTTTGGGAAACAAGACTTAATTATAATCCATACAGCGGTAACCCAATTACCAACAGTACATTCTTTACTTCACAGCAGGGATCTTATACTGATCTTGGATTAGCAGGTGTAGAATTAAAAAATATTATTAATAAGCTTTTGGGCAGCGGTAAATACACCAAACTCAGGGCCAGGGCAAAATATAACCCGGCCACAGCTATCACCGGCCAGGTGTATGGCCCATGGCGAAATGTTTCAGCGATCATTGATGCCAACAGCCTGGGCGCCTTACCCATTGAACTAATTTCTTTTGAAGCCGCATGGCAGCAAAAAGGTTTAACAGCTAAAATTAATTTCACTACGGACAAAGAATCGGGCATTTGTTGTTTTGATATTGAAAAGAGTGCGGATGGATTTAATTTTTATACTATCGGCAGCATTGCTGCAAAAAATATAACAGGTAAACAATATTATAGTTTCACGGATAATAATGCAACCAGCAAAAAACAGTTCTATCGTTTAAAGATCAAAGCTGTCACCGGTCAAATTCAATACAGTAACATCCAGCAATTGCAAAATAATGGCACAACGGATATTCTTGTATTTCCAAATCCGACAACTGATGTATTGCAATTGCAGCTCAATAGTACTTATGATAAAATGAATGCGCAGATAATAAATGCAGCGGGGCAAGTTGTAAAACAATTCAATAAACTTTCTGTATCCAACCAAACAATAACAATTCCTGTAAGGGATCTGCCGGCAGGGCAGTACTGGTTGAATTTGCGGAATGGAAATGAAAAGCAGTTAGTGCAGTTTGTGAAACAATAGAAGCCTCGTCCGCATTTCTGCCGGGGATGAATTGGTCGCTAAAGGGTTGAAGCTATGTCATGGATTCGTCAGTTTCTTTCTTTCGAAATCACTTTGCATGTATTAATTGGGGGGTTAAGATATATTTGAAGTATGGCAAAAGCAATAAAGAACGTAATCTTCGAACCTGGTAGTTCCAGGTTTCAAAATAAAGGGCGAAGGAAAAATTCATTAGCGAAAGGTCATGTCACCAACACTTACCTGGAAGTAAAACCCAAGCCTAACGGTATTCGCAAAAAAGACCCTGCAATAATTTTACGGGAAATTCAAGCAGCAGTTAAGCGATTGAATAAAATATTTAGCCAGTATGAGAATATCGGAGAAGGCCTGGAAACACAAATACAATTAACATTCTCCGATAACAGTTCCCAACTTTATTATACGTTAAATAATAGTTGGTCAGAGTCCATGAAAATAAATGTCGAAAAGGTTATTGTTGAAACTGCTGCAAAGTATCCTCAAATAATCGTTATGTCAACCCCGCATTAAAAAACGAGATTTTCGCACCATGTGCCGGGAGCTTATTTCTTAATAAACTGAACAATGAGGGAATAATTACCTGATGATGTAAGCTATTAAATCATCTTCCGCCTGACAATCTCCATAAGCTCAGCTTTATAATTTTCTCCGATCGGTATTTCGGCCGATACATTTTTTAACCTTACTACATTCCCTTCAATGCCGATGATCCCGGCAACGCGAACGATAAAAGATCTGTGTACCCGAATGAAGTGTTTTTTTGGGAGGCGTTCTTCCAGGTCTTTCATACTTGTATATACAAGGGTTTTTGTTCCTCCGCAATGGATAATCATATAATTTTTCATGCTTTCGATAAAATCAATTTCAGCCAGGTTGATCTTCAGAAGTTTTCCTTTGGACTCGGTCTTTACAAAAATGTAATCGTCTTCCGAAGGCCTCTGTTGAGTGGTATCGCCGGTATTTACCTGATCCATAGCCTTTTGTACGGCTGCTAAAAAACGAGGTAACCGAATGGGTTTCAAAAGATAGTCCAACACATACAGTTCATAGCCTTCCAGTGCAAATTCGCTGTAAGCCGTAGTTAATATCACTTTGCTTTTGCCTTGAATTGTTTTAATAAAATCAATACCGGAAAGTTCAGGCATTTGTATATCCAGGAAGACGAGGTCGATCTTTTGTTCGCCTAATAACCGCAATGCATCAATTGGATTAGTAAAGCATTCCACAAGGTTCAAATGCGGAGTTTGCTTCACATAATGAACAAGGATGTCAATAGCATGCTGCTCATCATCAACAATAATACAATTTATCATAGTTCATCAATGGTTAATTCCGTAGTATAAAATTCCAGTTCATCTTTCACAATGAATTTGTATGCAGTGCCATAAGATAGCTCCAGCCGTGTTTTGATATTTTCCAATCCAATTCCGGTAGATAGTTGTTTTGGGCCTGATTTCTTTTTATTACTGCAATAAAAATAAAGCTTATTGTCTTCCACATTCAGCCTGATATCTATGGGGTAATCCTGGTTTTTCAGGTCACCATGCTTAAATGCATTTTCTACAAGGGTGATCAATACAAATGGAATGATCATCACTCCATTCACAGATCCATTGATCTCTATATTTACCTTCAACTGGTTGCTGTAACGAAGCTGGTTTACCTTGATCACATTGTGTACGTGTTCTATCTCATCTTTTAATGGAGCTTTACCGTCTTTTTGATTTCCCTGGCTGAGCGCATAGCGCATAATATCACTGAGTGTGAGAATACCATCAGATAATTCCGAAGAATAAGGAAGTGATTTGGCGTATAAAAAATTCAACGTGTTATGCAAAAAATGCGGATTGATCTGCGCCTTTAAAAAATTAAAATTTGCCTGAGAGATTTGCGCTTCAAGAAGCAATTTCTGTGCTTCAAGTACCCTTTGCTGCTTTAGCGCTTCCCTTAAGACCGTGACGTAAGCAAACAGGAAGCTTACGATGAGCATGGGAACAAGGCTACCCATCATTATAAAAAGCATGTGTGACAGAGAACTGTATTTGTTAAGCGGAGCTTCAGGCAAAAAGTAAAAAAGGAAACTGTAATAAGCAACACTAACCAGTATAATTATAAATGTAATCTTAAGAAAGGAGACGATTTTTTTATTGCCGGCAATCAGGTTGTAATAATAATTAAGACTAAAATAAAAGAACACACTTAAGTAGGCAAAAAAGAATGGCAGCCTGATATAGTTTTTGTTCGGAACCGGACCTGTGCCTGTTATCTCTTCCACGCCATTGTTACCTGCAGGTGTGGTCATAAAATAGGAAATGGTCATGCCCAAAACGCCAAGGCAAACTACCGCCAGCAGTACATGCCAAAAACGGTATCGTGTTTTAAATCTCATTTTCCTACGGTGAAGATAGTTAAGGCATTTCTAACTGAATTCCCCTGGATGCCTTTTTCGTCATGCTAATAGCCATGTTGATATAACGTTTTTCTTTACCGTATGAAAGCAGTCTATGTTTATACGACAAAACAAAAACTAAAAATACTCATATGGAAAATAAAGTGTTATCACTTAAAAAAACAGCAAGAAAGGCCGGCCTATTATATTTTGTCTGGGTGCTAACCGGCATTTACGGAATGATGTATGTGCAATCACAAACTATTGTAAAGGGGGATGATGTTGCTACTGCCAGTAGGATACTGTCAAATGAATTTTTATTTCGAACAAGTATAATTAATGATCTTTTCAGCAGCGCTATCTGCGTGTTTTTAGTATTGGCCCTATACCGGTTATTGAAACAGGTGAATGCGCACCAGGCCAAACTTATGGTTTCATTGTTGATCCTGACAATTCCGGTCGTTTTTATTATTAATGCATTCAATATTACTTCTCTTATGATCTTAAAGGGTGAAGGATTGAAAACATTTGAAGCTGGCCAGAAACAGGAACTGGCTATGCTATTCCTTAAGATCAACGATTACGGACTTTTGATATTAGAAATGTTCTGGGGACTTTGGCTGATACCATTTGGGCAATTGGTTTATAAATCGAAGTTTATTCCAAGGATCCTTGGGATATTTCTCATTATTGGAGGCGTTGTTTATATGCTGGATAGTTTTCTCTCGCTGCTCTTTCCAATGTACCGTCTTTACTTCCGTCAATTTGCGGAACAGCCTATACTATTGACCGTAGCAGTTGGAGAAATTTCAATAATGCTTTGGCTCCTGATCAAAGGTGTAAGAAATAATGCCTCAAAAATTGTGAGTAAAGAGTCACTGGACGCTAACATTTAAAACAGTTGCATTTATGACTCCCAGGACAAACGCCAAGCTCACAGGATTCATCTTGCTGCTATACATTGTTACCGCTATCATCAGCATGATCCTTTCACGTCAGGTATTGGATGGAGCGGAGACGAATGCTGCGATTCTCGTGAACATCGCCAGGCATGTTTCACTCGTGCGGCTGGATATTATACTTACCCTGCTACAGGCTGCATACGCCCTGGTCCTTGGCGTATCGCTTTATGCCCTTACACGTCATGTTGATCGCGACCTTGCAATGATTGCATTATGTTGCCGGGCCACTGAGGGAGTGATAATCGTTATCTCTACATTCAAGTCGCTTGCGCTGCTATCAGTTGCAACGGATGGTGCTGATACTGTGGCATCGAACACGATCGCCGATTTGCTCTTAAAAATGGAAAGCTGGATCATGCTCAGCAGCGGAACCTGTTTTGCGTTGGGCAGCACAATTTACTGTTACCTCTTCCTTCGTGCCCGGAGCATCCCCCGGCCATTGACCCGGTTGGGTGTGCCTGCCTCGATCCTGCTCCTAATTGTTGTTCCCTTACAACTCGCCGGATTTATAAACGCTTCGCTTACGTTAATTTGGATCCCTATGCTGCTGTTTGAAGTTGCGCTGGCAGTTTGGTTGTTGGTTAAAGGAGTAGTCGTTCCTTTGAAGCAATGAACCCGTGTAACTTTAAATTGAATGAGCTATCTTTTCAAGAATATTTATTTTTAGCCGAAAACTCAGCACAAGCTTATGAGTAAAAGTGATTTTGAAAATAAGAGCCTTATTGTAATTATAGTTGTGGCGTATATTTTAAATGCGGTCTTTACTTTGACCGGTTATACGTGCTTCAATAATTCGAATACTGAAATGCTTTTCTTCCAAATCGCAAATGCATTTGCCATTTCAGCTTCGGTAATGGCCGGCCGTTACACAGGATTACGGGGTCAGCACGTAGCTGCTTCTGCCTATATTTTAATGGGAATTGCGCACGGAATTTCACTGGCGTCTTTGAGCAGGGCATCGATAAATGTTGACAGGGGAATGACCATGGTTATCCCTATGATCCCTGCTTTGATCTTCATATTCTGGTGCAATCTCTATCCTTTTTGGCTTCGAGTATTGGGTCTTTTGCCAATCAGTTTTTTTACGCTGGTTTTCGTTAATGTTCAATTAGGGAATTCATATTTTGGCTGGCCCTTAACCCTTGGGTATGGTACGTTACAGGGTATAGAGATACTTTGGGGTATTTACCTGCTGATAGACTGGAAACAAAATATGATCAAGCGAAATCATTTATGATGCCTGGGAAATGACCCGGGATATTTTAATATACTAAGTATATCATACTATTTGTTGTATCATTGAGCTCCAGCACAACAATTCAAACTGCTAAGGCCAAAATCTATGCATTTTTTTGTATCAAAATTTAAATGGGTCATGCTACTTTCAGGGCTTTTGACCTGCACTATGTTGCTGGCATTGATCTCACCACAAACTTCGCTCAAATCGAATTTCGGTGAAACGATGGAAGGGCCCCTGGCTGAAATCATCGTCCGGAACTGGGGCGCTTTAATAGGCCTGATGGGCATTATGCTGATCTATGGAGCATTTGTTGCGAGGGTGAGACAATTCGCTTTAGTAATTGCCGGTACGAGCAAGGCAATATTCATCATTCTCATATTGTCGTTAGGCAACCAATATCGCGGATTCGGAGCAGGCACTGCTATCATTGTTGATTCGATAATGATCGTCTTATTCATCGCTTATCTCCTGCTCTCACGGTCATCGAAATTTACTACCAATTCATAAACAGGAAAATATAATCATGAAAAATGAAAAGACAATTGGATGGTTGTTGATTATTGGAGCAACAGGCGTATTTATTCCTTACACTATTCTTACAATTATATTTGAATACCCTGATATTTTAAGACAAGACACAGCCATTATTCTTACTAAATTTCATGAAGGGGGCAGCAAGTTAATCTGGACATGGTTTGCCTTTGCATTGATCGGGCTTCCCTTATTGCCTGCTTATATCCGTATAGGACAAAAACTGGAAAATAAGGCACCACTAGTTCGCATTGCTACTACAATTGGTATCATTGGATTGATCGTACAAATGATCGGGTTATTACGCTGGACTTTTGTAGTGCCTGTTTTAGCAAATACGTTTGTAAATGCAACAGATGAAGCAATAAAGGCTGCAGCTATTGTAGCCTTTAAAACAATCCATCAATTTGGAGGTGTAATATTGGGAGAACACCTGGGGCAATTATTTACAATTACCTGGACCGTTTTGATGTCAATTTCATTTGGCAGACTAAAGCTGTTCCCAAAATGGGTTAACATCCTTGGATTTGCCAGTGCATTTATTTATCTACTGGCACAGGCCGAATTATTTGCTACCGTTATTCCCGGTTTCCCGGTTTGGGATATGGCTGGTTTTATTGGCAGCACGCTTTGGCTAGTTTGGCTGATCATTGTTGGCGTTCAATTTTTAAGAACTAAACTTTAAATACACAATAGTAAAAGGCACCAATTGTTTTAATACCAGCATTCTTTCTTCCATATTGATTCTACAAAAACAACCAAAAAATGAAAATAATTGTCACAGTAATACTCGTCCTGATATGTACTACAGGAAATGCACAACCAAGACTTACTCCAGGCAAAGAATCGTTTGAAAAAAAATGGATAAGAAACGAAATCTATCAAATGACCTGGTTTGCTATGAAGGACACAGCAAAATTTGAAATGGGAGAAGTAATGACACAGGTTTTGAAAGATAAAAATTACCTGACCATCGTTACCACAGTCAATATGAAGAACAGTAAGGCGCCATGGGTGGATACGACCATTGCAAGCATTAAAACCCTTAGCCCTGTGCGCCATGCATCATACAATATGCAAAGGGATATGGTTTTAGACTTTGGAAAAATAGTAACCGGTTATTACCATGACAAACAAAAGCAGCAAGATCATGTTTTAATGGATACCACAACTGCAGATTATTTTGACAGCAACCTTTACCCTGCCTTAATTGCCTGGTTACCTCTTACAGAAGGATACAAACAGGACATATCTATTTATGAATATAATCCCGCTGGAAAAATGGGAATTATCAAAGCATCTATAAAGCAAGTCAGTAGCGGCACCTATGCAAGTGACAAATCCGGAACCAGGGATGTTTGGATAGTAACTGTTGCTGATGAAATTGGGGATTATGATAAGAGCGTTATGGTATATTACATTGATAAAAATGACAGGAGGTTATGGAAACAGGAAATAAATGCAGGTGGCAGAAAAATGTTGATGCAGCGAAAAGAGCTTTAAAAGATAGAGGCAACCACCTGTTATAAAACAGATCAGTTTCCCCGGGATGAAGGCTGCTCACTTATAGTCTATTGCCATCTTTCGGAAAAACGATAGTTGGCTTAAATGTTTTTGCTTCTTCGAAGTCCATTAATGCATAAGAAATCACGATCACTATATCTCCTTCGGCACCTTTCCTGGCAGCTGGCCCGTTTAAGCAAACAATCCCACTACCCCGTTTTCCTTTGATGATATATGTCTCGAGGCGCTCACCATTGTTTACGTTCACCACCTGGATCTTTTCATTCTCTATGAGATTGGCTGCATCCATCAGGTCTTCATCCAGCGTAAGGCTTCCGACATAATTGAGATTGGCTTCGGTGATAACGGCCCGGTGGATCTTTGATTTGAGAATTTGTATTTGCATGGTGCAAAATTATCTCATTTGCTACATTTCACTTAAAATTCCTTGCGCCTGGAAAGATTTTTTCCTGCGCATTCCTCGGCTGACTTTTCTTATCCAAGCCAGGAGGAACGGATCTTTCATCAGGATATGCTAATGTGATACAGGTGGATCATCATCCTGCGATGTTTTCAGAATCTTTGACTAACTCATTTTTCTTTTCGACCTAATGCCTTATATGTTAAATAGTTGCCTTATTAAGATTTTAGTTAACAATAACCAGCATGGGGTTTGCCTTCCTAGGTAATATGAAAGATTTAAAAGACTTACTATCCAACCAACTCTTAGACCTGGTCACGGAAAATATGGCAACTCAAACCCGCATTTTAAACGACCCAACCAAGATAATTGAATTGGCGATTTGTAAAAGAAATATCATAAAACTGCAGCAGGAAATATTTATACGCTATAATGCGTAATATCATTTGACGTTAATTTTTTTGAGCGACAGTATTCCAGAATTGAGTTGGAACCAGGCGATATCCTAACCGCTGTTTCAATTCTGTAAAGGTTACCACCAGCGAAGGATAAAAGTATGGGCTAAGTAATGATTAGGCCTGCGGGGTTTTGAGGATTAATTCAACCCCTTTATATCCCAAACAGGATGTATTTCCCAAGCTGATTCCCCTTCGACCTCCCTACATTTTGCGGGTGTGGATTTATGATGCGAATCATAGAAAAGACTACCGCTTATGCTTATCTTGGTATATTCCTGCAGATATCCTTTCTTGCCACAAAGAGGTATCGCGGAAAATATGCGAAGAACTTTCCTTCGCAACTCACGCACATGCTGTTTTGTTTCTTCGCTGCCATTGCGAGGAACACCGGGTATCTCAGCATTGAATACACGGGTAGTTGAAGGATCATATACCGGTGTGTTACCAATAAGTAAATGAAAGTCATTGTCCTTTTCTATTGTAATTGTATAGAGGTAGGCTGTCTTTATTTTAACATTCCTGTTTTCAGGGGTAACACGAACATCGGAATGGCCAATAGCAAGATTATTCATGGACTCTTTACTTTTGAGGCTTCGATATAAAGCGGGGATTGTAGCGAAGGTTTCAAAAGATTTGGTGGAGTATGAAGTTTTTACTGTGGGCCTAACTGAACCTGTGAACGGATCATCTACGCCGCCGCTATTGCCCACAGTACCCGCAACATGTGAAACTAAGACCTCCTCACCAAGTCTAACAGAATCACTCGCGGTGGATATTGGTTCGTCCAATTGTGATCCTTCTCTTTTTAATAGTATTTTTTTCCCACCAGGAGTGACATAAACTACATATTTTTTTTGAGAAGGTTCAGCAAGTGAATAAATTACTGCCGTGCTGTCGTTGTTAGTTTTTGTGGCAATTTCTTTGCTTAGTTTTCCTGGACCCGAGCAAGAGATTGCCAGTAGAATGATGGTTCCAAAATAGTAACATTTCATGATGTGCTTATTAGGGTATAGAAAAATAAACAAAATAATTGAGAATGTACAGCTTGAAATTAAAGAGACAATGATCTGCTAGTATCAATTTTAGGCAATCAATTCGAATGGGTGGTGATTCTGCATATGTGATGATAAAAGATACTGAAAGATAATTGCTCAAGCGTTAGAGTAAAAATTCATAAACAAGCTGCCGTTTGTGAATCTTCTTTCTTTTCATTGGAATATATTGAGCGAAGCTGCTTCATATCATTACTTACTTTTCTATCGATGATCTTTGCATAATGCTGTGTAGTTCTGAGGTTTGTATGTCCGAGCATTTTGCTTACGGTTTCTATGGGCACATCATTTGAAAGGGTAACTGTAGTTGCAAATGTGTGGCGAGCAATATGAAACGTAAGCTCCTTTGCAATACTGCAGCAGTCTGCGATTTCTTTCAGGTATGCGTTCATCTTCTGATTGGTCAATACCGGTAAGAGTTTTTCTTTATTAACTACCTGGGGATGGTTTGAATATTTTTCAATTATTGCCATGGCCGGCGGAAGTATGGGTATATGAGAAGCTGTTTTGGTTTTTTGCCGCTGAGTGAAGATCCATTTTTCGCCATCGATGCCAAAGGAAACATGTTTAGGGGTTAAGCTTGCAACATCAATATAAGCAAGGCCGGTATAACAACTGAATACAAAAATATCCCTCACCAGGTTCAGCCGGTCAGCTACAAAGTGCTTTTCCTGGATAATAGCCAGCTCCTGTTCAGATAAGAATTCCCGTTCAACATTTTTTGTTTTGAATTTGTAACCCATGAATGGATGTCTAACCAACCAGCTTTTACAAACACATTCAGTTACTACCTTCTTTAAGCTCTTCAAATATTTAGTTGTAGTGTTTATATCAATTTTCTTTTGTGATCTAAGGAAGAATTCTAAGTCACCGAAAAATTCAATGTTCAGGTTTTTGATATCAATATCTGTGGCTTTATGTTTCCACTGCAGGAATGCTTCGATATGCTTAAGGACCGTATTAAATTTTACCCAAGTGCCCTTTGCATATCCATTACCAACCAAGGTTAAGATATCGTCATTATGCTGTCGGAAAATAGGTAAGAGCATCCTCGGTTTTTCCACAACTCCGGTATATTCATTTTTAATATTCTCTGCAGTTATTAACTCATCGCGAATCTCCAGTTTTCTGCAACAGTTGAGAAGCTTGATTTTTATACCGGCAATGTGATTGTTGATCTCTTTTGCTTCTTCTGATTTACCAAACAGTACCTGGGCTTTAGAGTCCCAATTAATTACTGTTACATCGCGTTGGGCCGACAATTCAACCCGCCTTCCATTGACAGTTATCCTGACGCTAAGTGGAGCTTTGCCATTTTTAATACGATTCTTACTAATCCAAAATAGAATTGAAAATGATTGTGTGTTCATGATGGTGACCTTTTGCTAACCTAATTTTGTTAAAGGCACCTCAGCTTCTTATTCATAGTTCGTTTTGAAAGTCTCAACCAGAGCGGGTTTTCGGCATTCGGTTAGCAAACTTATTAAAATTATCTGCTAACCGAATTGCTAACCGACAGTATTGACTTTTATGGTATATCTTTTCGGTGAGAAAAATCAAAAGCCGCTCTGACAGTGTGTTTTAAGCGGCTTTGAAATAGATTGGGTTGTTTTTGGCGGAGACTGAGGGATTCGAACCCTCGATAGAGTTTCCCCTATACACACTTTCCAGGCGTGCTCCTTCAGCCACTCGGACAAGTCTCCATTTTTTGCAGGGTGGCAAAAATACAGTTTCACGAATTATAAGCCGAATATTTTTTTTGCGTTGGAACTTGTGATCTCAGCTACTTTTTCTGCCGGTACATTTTTTATGAGGGCCAGTTTTTCAACTATATATTTTAAATAACTGCTTTCATTACGTTTTCCCCTGTAAGGAACAGGCGTTAAATAAGGTGAATCTGTTTCCAGAACGAGGTGCTTAAGATCAATTTTCTCCAGCACTTCTGCCAGCCCCGCTTTTTTATACGTTACTACGCCCCCTATTCCCAGGTAAAATCCTGCATCTATTATCTCCCTTGCATTTTCATAAGTACCGCCAAAGCAATGAAAGATCCCTTTTACCCCACGCGGCACAAATTCTTTCACCACATCTATCGTTTCCTGCATGGCATTCCTGGTATGGATCACAATGGGCAGGTTGTATTGTAAAGACAACTCTACCTGCATCCTGAAAGCTTCGTATTGCTGAACGGTAAAGGTCTTATCCCAATAAAAATCCAGGCCTATCTCTCCTACCGCAACAAATTTTCTCCGGGATAACCATTCTTTTACGATCGCTAATTCCGTAACATAATTTTCTTTAACCGAACAGGGATGCAGTCCCATCATGACCATGCATTTTCCCGGGAATTTTTTTTCCAGCAAAAGCATGTTATCGATCTCACTGCTGTCGATAGCAGGTAAATAAAAATTTTGTACACCTTCTGCTTCAGCTCTTTTTATTACGTCTTCAATATCTGTTTTAAACTCATCAAGGTAAAGATGGCAATGTGTATCTATCAGCATCATTATAATTTAAACCACAAAAGTCCTTAAAAAAAATTTAACGCTTCTTTAAACCCTGTTAAGGGATAAAAGTCTTATACCCTGTTCGTATTATTCACCTTTATTTATTTTAAAAATTACTTTTATGAAAAAGACAATTAACCTCGGCACCTGGCTTATGGCTTTCAGCCTGGCGGGTGCACTGATTTTCACAAGCTGTAAAAAAGACAACATCAGCAACCCGGCAGGCGAAACGGATGCTGTTGAGTTAGCAGCTACACAGGAAGCCACAACACAGGAAGCAGAAACAGAAGCACAATTTGATGATGTATTCAACATCACAGCAAGTATGAATAAAAGCCAGGTTGGCGAAGACCTTGGCGTTGGTGCTAATGTTTCCGGTTTATTTGAATTAGGAAGTACTACTCCTCCTAATACTCCAGGCCGTTGCTTTACCATTACTGTAGTTCCCAACATTCCCCATGTATTTCCAAAGACAGTAACCATTGATTTTGGAACAGGTTGTCTTGGACGTGATGGAAAATACAGGAAGGGAAAAATAGTATCTATTTACACTAACCCCATGGTTGTGCCCGGAGCTAAAGTGTCTACTACATTTGTTGATTATTATGTAGACAGCTTTAAAATAGAAGGTACCCACATCACTGAAAACACCAGCACTTCAAATATGCAGGGCTGGAAAATTGTTGTGATTGACGCAAAGGTTACCAACACGGCCAGCAACAGGTGGAGAAAATGGAACAGCACTAAAAATATTTTGCAGGTAGAAGGTAACGGAACAGCTCATTTCCCTTTGGATGATGTATATAAAATTACAGGAAATGCAAGGGGTTCAAATTCTGCAGGACATAACTGGGCCTCATTGGTAATTGAGCCATTGATAAAGAAATTCACCTGCTCCTGGATAGTAAAAGGCACGGTAAAACTGATAAGAGATGGCCGCGAAGCTTTATTGGATTATGGAAACGGGCATTGCGATAACCTGGCCATAATTTATATAAATGGAGTACCACATGTTATAACCCTTTAAGAACCCGGAAAAAAATTGTTGCAAATTTAACAACAACAAAGTATATTTATCCCAGTTTTCATAGGGTACGGATTAAAAACGGGCCAGGGTTTCTACCCCGGCCCAATTTTTTTTAACACATTCTTCAATTGTGTAACCTATATATCTCTATTACCCCGGTATAATTTTTTCAAATAAAAATCCCCTTTCAGAAAAATGTTTTAATACCAATGGCAAAGCATAACGAATTCTTTCATTTGCTTTTTCACTGTCATGAAACACAACTACAGACCCGCTTTTGGTATTTTTTATTACATTCTTACAACATTGTTCAGGCGATAGCTGCACATCAAAATCACCGCTTAAAACCGTCCACATAATAATATTAAATGGAGGTATTGATGCCGATATATTTCTTTGCTGGGTTCTTGTGATCCTTCCGTAAGGTGGCCGGAACAGGTCCGAATTAATATAAACTCTTGCTTTTTCAATATCAGCCAGGTAAGCCGCGCTATCGGTTTTCCAGCCGTCCAGGTGGTTATAAGTATGATTTCCAACCGAATGCCCCTCATCTATGATCCTTTTGTAAATAGCCGGGTTTTCCAGCACATTCCTGCCCACGCAAAAGAAACTGGCCTTTGCCCCATACTTTTTCAGTTCATCCAGTACAAAAGGGGTTACTTCGGGATGCGGACCATCATCAAAGGTCAGGTATATGGCTTTGGGGTCATCGGCCATCTGCCAAATACCGGCCCCATACAATTTCCTGACCCATTTTGGCGTTTTTACGAAGTAAAACATATAGCAAATTATATTTTTATACTGATTAAACCTTCTTCTATAGGCATTGTCTTACATCAACAAAATTTTAACATTTATGAAAATCAAACAGTTCTTAGTCGCTTGTACGCTTGTCGCCCTTACTCTTTCCATCAATTCCTGCAAGAAAAACGATGCCGCAGACGAATTTGAAACAACTTTTGAGCTTAGTGGAGACCAGGCCATTGCCGACAATCTTACCGAAGATGCCAATGATGTAATGAATGAGGCTGCATTGGATAAAGGCGTAATGGGCACCAATGGCCCTGTTGGGCCTTCAGGTACCACCGGCATTTTAACCTGTGCTACGGTAACCGTAACCCCACTTACCGGATTCCCAAAAACCATTGTCATTGACTTTGGCGTAACGGGTTGTACTTCGCTTAATGGCATTACCCGCAGGGGAAAGATCAATATAATACTTACCGATTCATTAAGGAGATCTGGTAGTGTAGCTACCATGACCTTTGAAAATTATTATGTGAACGGTTATAAAGTAGAAGGCACGATAACCTGGACAAACACCAGTGCTCCTGGTTCAAAAAGCTGGAATCGTACCTGCACCAACGGGAAGATCACTGCACCCGACGGAAGATGGTGGAAGCACAGCGGAACCCAGAATCTCGTACAAACTGCAGGCGTAGCAACACATCTTAACCTGTTGGATGACGTTTTTTCCATCACCGGCAATTGTACAGTAGAAAATTCAGCGGGCAGATCAAGAACGGCAACTATTATAAATGCATTGCAGAAAAAAACGATCTGCGCTAATATTGATATGGGTACCATAAAGATCCAGGGACCTAATCATTATGCAATTATTGATTTTGGAAACGGTAACTGCGATAATCTTGCTACCATCTCTATTGATGGCCGCACGCCGAGAACGATCATATTGCGCTAATTTTTTAGAATTATAATTTTAAGAACCGTGAAGCTTACCTCACGGTTTTTTTATTGTCATAAACTTCCGTTTTCAATAGCGCTCCTCCTGCTTATCTTTGCAGCCATGAGCAAAGTAAGAGTCCGGTTTGCCCCCAGCCCCACCGGAGGCCTGCATTTGGGTGGAGTACGTACCGTTTTATTCAATTATCTGTTTGCCAAAAAACATGGCGGTGATTTTATTGTGCGCATTGAGGATACCGATCAAACCCGTTTTGTAAAAGGCGCTGAAGAATATATTTTTAAATGCCTGGAATGGTGTGGACTACAGCCGGATGAAAGCCCTCTTCATGGCGGAGAGTATGGCCCTTACCGTCAAAGTGATCGTAAAGATATCTACCGCCAATATGCTGAGCAACTGGTTAAAGACGGGCATGCATATTACGCCTTTGACACAACAGGAGATATCGAATTAATGAGAGAAAGGCTGAAAACCGCCGGGAGTCACAGTTTGCAATACGACCACCACAGCCGTATGAACATGAAGAACTCATTATCATTGTTGCCGGAAGAGACAAAGAAACTGATGGACGCAGGTACACCCTATGTGATAAGGATCAAAATAAATGCAAGCGGGTTTGTTTCTTTTACAGATATGATACGTGGTGAGATGAAATTTGATACGAATACTGTAGATGACAAAGTGCTGCTTAAGGCTGATGGTATGCCTACTTATCATTTGGCAGTAGTAGTTGATGATCATTTAATGAAGATAACGCATGCATTTCGCGGAGAAGAATGGATGCCGAGCGCCCCGGTGCACATTTTACTATGGGAATATCTATTTGGTTTGAGCAATATGCCGCAATGGGCTCACCTGCCGTTGATATTAAAGCCAGATGGCAATGGTAAATTAAGTAAGCGTGATGGAGATCGCGTGGGCTTCCCGGTCTATGCAATGGATTGGAAAGATCCTTTGAGCGGGGATCTTACAAAAGGCTTTAAAGAAATAGGTTTTTTACCGGAAGCATTTATAAACCTGCTGGCTGTACTGGGATGGAATGATGGTTCAGAACAGGAAATATTTACAATCAGCGAATTGATCGAAAAATTTTCAATTGAAAGGGTGCACAAAGGCGGGGCAAAATTCGATTTTGAAAAAGCAAAATGGTTCAACCATGAATGGATAAAGAAGTTAAAAGTCATAAGCTATAAGTTAGAAGTTAAAGCAATCTTCAACAATGCCGGATTAGTTATTGAAGACGATGAAAAATTGGAAAAGGTTTTGGAATTAGTAAAAGACAGGTGCACACTGCTGGCCGATTTTTATGAGCAGGGTAAATTCTTTTTTGTTTCTCCATCAGCATATGATGAAGCAAGTGTAAAACCCAAATGGGATGATGGAAAAAAGGAATTTTTCAATTCACTCATCAGCAACTGTACAAATGTTCAGGACTGGCTGGCGCCGGGAATTGAAAATACCTTTAAAGAACTGGCAACAGCAAAAAATATCAAGGTGGGTGAATTACAAATGATTTTCCGCGTGATGCTGGTTGGCAGTAAAACAGGCCCGGGTGTTTTTGTAATTGCCGAAACAATAGGTAAAGAAGAAACGATCAAACGAATTGAAAATGCGCTAAAGATTTTTTAGATCATCAGCCCTGTTTTTCCATCAGGGCTACTACTTCAGCCAAACCCTGGTCATAGATACTTTCAATTAACGCAATATCCCCTGCTGTTAATCTTATTATACCCGTCGTATTATCAATGGCATGTTGCGCCGTTCGGATGCCGGGAATAACCGTACTCACTGCATCATGACTTAAGATATAACTCAATGCCATGGCGGTTTTGCTGGTATTGTATTTTTCACACAGCGGCCATATACTTTCTTCCAGTATTTTTAAAGCCTTGTTGAGTATCTCATTAGTAAAGCGAAAACTGCGATGATCATCTGCACCAAAGCCGGAACCGGCAGCGAACTTACCTGTTAACAACCCGAACTGCAAAGGCATTCTTGCAATTATACCGTACTGCTCTTCCTTTGCTTTTTTTAAAAGGCTTAAAGCCCGTTGGTTAATGATATTATAAACCAACTGGAATCCATCACCCTGTTTATTGTTCATCATAAGATCCGCTTCCGGTTCAGGGTAAAAAGTATTTAATGATAAACCCCAATACCTGATCTTCCCCTGCTGCTTTAAAAGTTCCATTACTTCTGCGCAGTTCTCTTTTTCAAAATGATCCAGTCGTGCGGAGTGTAACTGGTAGTAATCGATCGTATCTCTTTTTAACCTTTTCAAACTGGCTTCACAAGCCTCCAAAATATGATCCTTACTGTAATCAAGCCGGATGGTCTCATTAATATTCCTGTGCCCAACTTTTGTGGCTATGATCGCTGCTTTATTCTTTCCGATCTCTTTTCCCAATAATTCTTCCGAATGCCCCAGCCCATAAAAATCAGCCGTGTCAAAAAAATTTATGCCGCGGTCCAATGCTGTATGAATGGCTGCGGCAGAAACAGCATCATCTGTTTTTCCCCAACCGATAGGAATGCTGCCCACCATGGCATTTCCGCCAATGGCCCAGGCGCCAAATCCAATTTCGCTGACCAGCAGATCAGTTCTGCCGAATTTTCTATATTGCATACCACAATTTACTACTTACAAAAGTATTTTACAGCATGACATCAGCCAGGTCAGCATGGATATTGATGATAGCCTTAGCCATTATCAAATTTATTTTACCTTTTTTCCTTCAGCATCCTGTTTATGAATTGCACCGTGATGAATTCCTTTACCTCGAACAGGGCCATCACCTGGCGTGGGGTTATATGGAAGTGCCGCCTATGCTTTCCTGGATGGCATGGTTAACCCATTTTTTCGGCGATAGCTTTTTTTGGGTAAAATTCTGGCCATCGTTCTTTGGCGCCCTCACTTTGATCATCACCTGCAGGATGGTAAAAGAAATGGGCGGCGGACTATTTGCCATATTGGTCGCAGGACTTTGTATCATGTTCACGGCTTACCTGCGTGTTCATTTTCTTTTCCAGGCAAATTTTTTAGAGATCTTCTGGTGGAGTTTAAGCGCTTATTTTATCCTGAGGTATATCAACACGAAAAATATTAAGTACATCTATTTGACCGGTCTCACTTTTGGTTTCGGATGGCTGGCTAAAAGCTCGGTCCTGTTTTTCATTATTGGGTTTGTTGTAGCTCTCCTGCTCACACAATACCGAAGGCTTTATTTGAACAAACATTTATATGGAGCAGGCCTGCTTGCATTCTTAATTGCATTGCCAAATATCTTATGGCAGTATAATCACAACTGGCCGTTGCTGCATCATATGAACGAGTTAAGGGAAACACAGCTGAAATTTATTGATCCCGCTGATTTTATAAAGGGGCAGTTCTTAATGTTCTTTGCAGCTTTTTTTGTTTGGATCATCGGGCTGGCCTGGCTTTTCACAAGGCCCGGTAAACCCTATCGTTCACTGGCGTGGATATACCTTACAATAATCATCTTATTGATATGGTCAAGCGGTAAAGGATATTATTCACTGGGAGCTTACCCTATGCTGTTTGCAGCAGGTGCCGTGGCGCTGCAGCAATGGACAAGCGTTAAACTGAAATGGATAAGATGGGTATCCGTTGCTTTTATTTTATTTCTTTCCTGGGTTGTTGTGCCAATGGCATTGCCATTGTGGGAGCCGGGAAAATTAGCCGCGTTTTATGAAGAAAGAAAACTGGCTGAAATGGGAATACTGAAATGGGAGGACCAAAAGGATCATTCTCTTCCGCAAGACTTTGCAGATTACCTCGGCTGGAAGGAAATGGCCCAAAAGGCAGAAGCATTTTACCAGTCATTGCCGAAACAGGTGAGAGACAGTACTATAATTTATTGCCGCCACTATGGCCAGGCGGGTGCGTTGAAATATTATGGCCGGGATAAAAGCTTTTCAGAAAGAACGATCAGCGATAATGGATCTTTTCTTCAGTGGATACCGGAAGATATTACATTCAGGCACCTGGTATTTATTGGAAGCAGGATGCCGGGAAATGATGACGAAGTTTTTCAGCATTTTGAAAAAGTAACCATCATTGATTCGGTCACTTACCTGCACTCACGCCAGCAGGGAGACAAGATCATCTTCTTTGAAAATGTTGACAGCATTGGATCAAAGCTGGCTGCAGACGGATTAAATGAAATGAAGAAAGAATTCAAACGCTAAATTTATTCTTCAGGTGCGGAATACCACCTGCGGTATAATTTTTTAAACAGGGTATGTACCAGGATCAATAATATTAATGCGCCTGCTATTTCTGCCAGCAGGAAATATAAAGACCAATTAACTGTTTTATACAGAAGCATATCCTCTTCTTCATAATAGCGTCGCTCTTTCATTGACCTGTTAAGTTGCACAAAGATCCATGGAATAAAAGGCGTCATAAAGACAAACAGGTTCAGGCCGATGCCCTGGACCGCTTTACGGACACGGACGCCTAATATGGATAATGCCAATACTATAAATACTGCGTAATAAAAGATCATGAACGAAAGGATGGATGACCCTGAGCCATCGCTTACTGCCATGATTAAGGCTGTGATTATCGATAACAGCACCCCGGTTAAAACAGATAAGAAGAAAGTTTTAACAGTACTGTGCCTGAATATAAAGACAAGTAGTGTAAAAAGTAAGGTTATGTAATAAAATACCCTTAAATAATCATTCCAGTTTTTTACCCAATCGTATTTTTTCATAACCACATTATCAATCCCGGAATTTATTCCTGACAGGTCATATTTTTTTATGATCCTGGAAGTATAGCTGCTATTATTGTTATCGTAATAATCTCCATAATAGTTACGGCTGTCAAATGCATATTTGATCTTCAGTGCTTCCATGCGTTTTAGTAAAGCTGCCTTATCGGGTTGCCGGTAATTTTTAATTGTGCTGTAATAAATGTCAGCAGAATATAACAGCTTCGTGGTTGTGTATTCATCAGCTCTTGCACTTACAAAAGTGTAATCGGGACAATCATAAAACACATACATTGTATCATTGAGCTTCAAAAGGCTATCGGCATTCATAATTTTGACCCTCAATTCTGCGGTATCAATAAGCTCGTATTTGTATGAAATGTGGCCAGGCTCTTCAGATAAAACCGTATCGGTCGCAACAACTACCGTTGTCTCCTCATTTACTGGCCGGTTTGGAAGTTTTGGAACTACCCGAAAAGTATCAGGTGTCCAGGTCAATGGCAACAGGCCATATTCTAATTTGCACGCACTAACATTTAATTCATTGATATCATTAACGATCTCTTCGTTGCCAAATTGCTGGTTAGCCCTGTATGTTTCTACAGCAGATGGCACAAAACAAACTCCTGTCATGGCACCGATCGCGATAAAGTATAATGCAAAATCCTTTAAACTATCCATGGCAAACCAGTTACCATAGCGTTTAAACACATTAAATCTTAATAAAAAGATCAGCCAGAAAACAAATCCAATAAAAGCGATCAGCCCTACAAATACATTCCAGCTTATTATGCTACTATCCTGCTTTGCATCAAAAAAAACAAAATAACAAAAAGCAGCTGTCAGCAATGCAAACAAAACGGTAAAATAAACAACCAGGTGTGTCCTGGCAGCCCAGGTGCCGGGTTTGTTACGTAGCAGTTTATCATCGAGCTCTTGTAAAAATCGCGGAACCAGTAGCCTTTTATTCATTTAAGTAATGTTGCTGTAATTAAAAAAAACGTTTTGTGCTGTAAGTTATATCCCGGAAATAAGTTACAGGTACCTGTCCTTCTATCATCCTGCCAATTATTTGCTGTGCGCTGAGCTGTGATGAAATGATGGTATAAAATCCGCCGTTGAACTGTAACTCTATATTATCTTCTCCAAACAGGTCTATAATGGTTTCCCTTGCGGCAGTTGTTTCAAATTCCACAGCATTGCTGGTTATCTTCCCTTCTTTATCATTGCTTTTGTATAAACAATCACCCTGCCTGATAAATATAACCGTATTTGCAACTTTTTCCACTTCATGCAATTGTTGTGAGCTTAGCATGATACCCATCGGGTTGTGTGATCCTTTTGCCATAAAGATCAGGTCCGTTAAAATAGTTTGCTGTGCATTGATATCAAGATTAGCCAACGGCTCATCCAGGATCAGTAACCTGGGCTTTTGTAATAATATCCTGGCTATTTCAAACCTGGTGCGGTAACCACTGCTTATCTGGTTCCAGGTAAGATGTGCGTAGCTGCTGAGGTTTAGCCGCTCCAGCATAAAATCCACCATCAGGTTATTTTTATCCCCATAAATGCCCGCAATGGCTGCACTAAAATGAAGATTATCCTTGAGCATGCCATACCATTTTGGAATGCGCTGCGGAATGAATGCAATATGATTTTTTATTGCATAGCTGTCAGGATCCTTTAACAGGTGATACTTTATTTCACCATTGTCAAGTGCCAGTTGCCCGGCCACGCAGCGCAATAAAGTTGTTTTACCATTTCCGTTCTCACCCACAATGCCCAATACATTCCCCGTGTTGATGGAAATGCTGATCGGTTTAAGGCTGAAATTCCCCTTACTGTATGTCTTCGAAATTTTTTCGGCACTTACTAACTGGTAATTCTGCCAGGTACCGGTTTCCGGCTTTGTTGCTTCTGCTAAAAGGTTTTCGGCAGTATCAATAAAATTTCGCGGCAGGGTTTTACCGGGGTCTGCTTTTTCATACGCATGATATTCCCTGCTCCAGTTGATTGCTTTTTTGATCAGGTCATCAACACCCGAATCCAGGCAAAGATCAAGGACCCTCCTGACAGCAACAGAATAGTCACCATGTTTTAAATACGAAGAAATTTCAGCAGCCACAGATTTATGCATACTAGTATAAGGATTGAGATGGTATAATGCAAAATAGTGAAGTATTATTGATATTTATTGAATAGACTTACTTTTACAAAAGTTTTATACTGAATAGTATCAATATGAAAAGACCCATCAGAGTTTTAGTTGCCAAAGTTGGATTGGACGGCCACGACCGTGGCGCCAAAGTAATTGCTACCGCATTGCGTGATGCAGGCATGGAAGTAATTTATACCGGCCTGCGGCAAACCCCTGAAATGGTTGTCAATGCTGCATTACAGGAGGACGTTGATGCTATTGGTATCAGCATCCTGAGCGGCGCCCATAATACCGTTTTTCCAAAGATCATCGCATTAATGAAAGAAAAAAAGATGGATGATGTATTGCTCACAGGTGGTGGTATCATTCCTGAAGATGATATGGCAGCATTAAATAAAATGGGGGTGGGCAGGTTATTTTTGCCCGGTGCCACAACATCCGATATAGCAGATTATATTAAAACATGGGTCAAAGAGAATAGAAATTTTTAATTTAAACGCATCATGTACACAACCATTTTAACCAACTTCGAGAACGGGATCTTAACCATTACCATTAACAGGCCTGATAAATTAAATGCCCTCAACAGGGATGTCTTTACTGACCTGGAGAAAGCGGTTGATGAGATCAGTAATAATACTGAGATAAAATCAGCAATTATCACCGGTGCCGGGCCCAAGGCTTTTGTTGCGGGTGCAGACATTTCAGAATTTGCCGGGCTTGGAAAAGAAGAAGCTAAAAAACTGGCAAAGAGAGGACAGGATATTTTCTTTAAGATCGAAAACAATAAAAAACCGGTCATTGCTGCTGTAAATGGTTTTGCATTGGGTGGTGGCTGCGAACTGTCTATGGCCTGTCATTTCAGGATCTGCAGTGAGAACGCAAAGTTTGGCCAGCCGGAAGTGAACCTGGGCCTGATACCGGGTTATGGTGGCACTCAACGGTTAACCCAATTGATCGGCAAAGGAAGAGCCATTGAACTGCTCATCTCTGCAAACATGATCGATGCAGCTACTGCTTTGCAATATGGGCTAGTGAATTATGTAGTACCGCAGGAAGAACTTTTGAACAAAGCAAAAGCAATACTTGAAACCATCAACGCTAAAGCCCCGCTGGCTGTTGCTGCCTGTATCAAAACTGCCAACGCAGTATTTGATGGATCGCAAAACGGGTTTGAAACAGAAATAAATGAATTTGGTGATTGCTTTGTAACAGAAGACATGAAGGAAGGCACTTCTGCATTTTTAGAAAAAAGAAAAGCAAGTTTCCAGGGAAAATGAAATACTTCATAACAGTTTTTATTATTGCCTTTGATCTTTCAGCTGCTGCCCAGTCGCCATCGCTCACAATAAATGTGCAGATGGACTCCCTTACGCAGAGTTCTGTTAGATACAAGATCGAAATGAAGATCTGCGACCCAAAGAACCGAACCCAACGTGGCAATTGGTTCAGTCATGATACCTCAAAAATTGATTTCACTTCACTTAAAGCATCAGAGGTTAACTGCAGTGAATATTCTGACAAAGGAATGCCGGAGCTCATTTCGGGTGAGGCTGAAGAAATCCCACGGAACAGCTATAAATTCAGCAACCAGGTATTTGCCTGGGAAAAGCTATTTATTTTCAGGATATCCAATATATCGTCAAGAGGGCGGACACCCGGCATGTTCATTGTATTACCCATGAAGTATAAATCCTTCCGCACATCAGTTGACTTAAGTGATATTGAATTCCAGCCAGGGAAAGTGATCTTTCTTACAGAACCACATGCTGTTTATGACGAATCCGTGCTGGTCATCCGCCAGTCGCTGAAAGGAATAAAAGCTGTTGATGAAAAAGATTTTCCTAGTAAAGGATTATTATAATTTCTCAATCAATCTTTCATCAATTAAATAAGCTTCGATCTCTCTCAAAGCAGAAAAGTCACCAAAATAATCTACAACTTCAAATTGCAAATTTCTGGTTTTGTAAACCGGGAATGTAATTATCCTTTTTCTGCCGATTGTAGTTCCCGAAATAACCTTTTTTTTGTTCTTCTTATTATACAATGTAATTCTAAATTGAACAATTCTTTGACCCATCTCTAGGTGTTCCTTAAGAACAATTGCATTTATTTGTTTCTCTGTCTTAAACCAGCATGAGAATATATTTTCCTGATAATCGGAATGGGTAAACTCTATAGTAGAATCGATCCCATCATTTAACCTGTTGACCTTATGAAAAATAGCATGGTGAGAAAGTAGGTTAATCTCTTCATTCTTCATCACATTAAATTTAAAATTATCAGTAACCAGTTTCCTAAATCCCACCAACGCTGCCGAATCGTTTTCATTGATCAGTCCTCTCCCATCCGGCGGCACATTCAACAACAGGTTTGCACCACGGCCAACACTTTTTAAATACAGCTCAAATAATTGCTCAGGCGTTTTTACTTTACCGTCCTCGGCCTTGTGGTAAAACCATCCCGGCCTGATGCTTACATCGCATTCCGAAGGTATCCAGTGTTTACCATTTACATTTCCTGTATTCAAAGTATCCTGCGGCGGGCCACCTGCTCCTCTTGTAAATCCTGTAGTATCCAATGTATTCCAGTTGGTCTTTCCGGCAATGCCGCTTTCATTTCCGCACCAGCGCACGTCCGGTCCGATATCACTGAATACAACTGTGTTTGGCGATAGCTCACGAACCGTTTTTTCAAAGCGCTTCCAGTCGTACACCTGCCGCTTGCCATTCGGTCCTTCGCCATTAGCGCCATCCCACCATAGCTCCCAGATCGGGCCGTAGTCTGTAAATATTTCTTTCATCATATCTACAAATACATCATTGTATTTCTCTGTCCCGTAATCGGGGTGGTTCCTGTCCCAGGGAGAAATATAAACGCCGAATTTTAATCCATACTTTTTACAGGCTGCAGATAATTCTTCCAGCACATCGCCCTTTCCATTCTTCCATTTGCTTTCTCTTACCGTGTGTTTTGAAAATTTACTTGGCCATAGACAAAAACCATCGTGATGCTTTGCGGTGATGATGACCCCTTTGGCACCTGATGACTTTGCAATGCGGCACCACTGCTCACAATCCAATTGCTTTGGATCAAATATTTCTGCCTTTTCATTTCCATGTCCCCATTCCAGGTCGGTAAAAGTGTTGGGGCCAAAATGCATGAAAAGATAGAATTCCATACCATGCCAGGCAAGTTGCCGGGGCGTGGGCTTTGGCAAATTATTTTGTGCAGCGATATTAGTTATACCGAATAAGAGGAAGGCCAGTACGCATTTTCTCATACTGTAAATTACAAAAAAAGAGGCTGCATTATTTGCAACCTCTTTTGGACGTTTCAGAGCTATAATTATTTCCGGATAACGATCTTCGCCGTTTGAACATCGGCACCGTTTTGTATCCTGATAAAATACATACCGCTAACCAATGAACTTACATCCAGTTTATTGATATTCTCACCTTCACTTACTGCAATGGTCTTTCTCAATACCACCGCTCCTGTATAATTGGTCACCGTGATATTGGCATTGCCATTTGCGGCAGACTTAAAGGCAAGGTTTGCCATGTATCCAACAGGATTAGGGAATACAGAGAATTCATTCGCACCATTAGATGTGAACAAACCATCTTCAGACCTTGTAGCCGTACCCTTTTGTACCCTCAACGTATAGCAACTTGTTGCATGAGAAGCGCCATTATAGCCGTACACCCTTACATAATAGGTGCCTGCTGTATAGGTACGGGTAATGGTTTCGCTGCTGGTACCTCCATTTTGAGAAATAGCCAGTTGGGTTGTACCATTGCTGCTGTACAAACGGATATCATAGTCTTTAGGCAGCGTAGTTAATGTTATCGTTGCAGTACCACCGGTTGTAATAACAAACCTGTAATAATCATTATCACCGGTTGGGTTTATTAAACCTTTAATATCAGTATTGAAAGGTATTAATGCAGCACCACCCGATGAGCCATTTGTACTTACATCATAAGGACCCGGGCAGGTAACTGCAGCAGCCGTTGTGAACTGGCCCTGTGTATAGCCACTTGTTAAACCACCTGCGCAATTTGTCCTTACTCTCCAGTCGTATAAAGAAGACGCGGCGAGGCCTGTAATATTCCTTGATGTTAACGTGGTATTGGTAACAGAATTTATCCAGGTACCTGAGCTTGCCAGCTTGTAATCCACATTATAGCTCGATGCGCCACTTACTGCACCCCAGTTTACCGTTGCGCTGTTACTGGTTATAGCCGAAGCGCTCAATCCTGACGGCGCATTACATGGTGCAAGTGTAGTGAATTGTGCATTTGTATAATTACCGCTTCCGGCAGCACAGTTTACACGTACTCTCCAATCATAAGTTGTGCTCGCTGCCAGGCCGCTTAAACCTGTTGAAGTTGATGTTGTTGCAGTTGCCGCATTTATCCATGTTGATGAAGCCGATGTTTTATAATCCACATCATAGCTATTGGCACCGCCGACAGCCGTCCAGCTTACAGTAGCACTGCTGGTGGTTATAGCCGAAGCTGCGAGTCCCGTTGGTGCACTGCAAGGTGTAAGTGTAGTGAATTGTGCACTTGTATAATTACCGGATCCCGCAGCACAGTTTACACGTACTCTCCAATCGTAAGTAGTACTTGCTGCCAGGCCGCTTAAACCCGTTGAAGTTGATGCTGTTGCTGTAGCCGCATTTATCCATGTTGATGAAGCAGATGTTTTATAATCCACATCATAGCTATTGGCACCGCCGACAGCCGTCCAGCTTACAGTAGCACTGCTGGTGGTAATGGCTGAAGCTGTAAGTCCTGTTGCTGCATCACAGGCTGCAATTGTAGAAAACTGTGCACTTACATAATTACCTGTTCCTTCAGAACAATTTACACGTACTCTCCAATCATAAGTGGTGCTTGCTGTTAAGCCGCTAAGACCTGCTGAAGTTAACGTGGTTCCTGTTGCTGCATTTATCCAGGTTGATGAAGCAGATGTTTTATAATCTACATCATAGCTATCAGCCCCGCTAACAGCATTCCAGCTTATAGTAGCGCTGTTGCCGGTTATACCTGAAGCTGCAAGTCCTGTTGCTGTATTGCAAGGTACAAGCGTGGTAAATTGTGCGCTTGTATAATTACTTGTTCCGGAAGCACAGTTTGCACGTACCCTCCAATCGTAAGTTGTACTTGCTGTTAAACCGCTCAGGCCAGTTGAAGTTGATGTTGTTGCTGTTGCCGCATTTATCCAGGTTGATGAAGAAGAGGCTTTATAATCTACATCATAACTATTTGCACCACTAACAGCATTCCAGCTTACAGTGGCAGATGTTGCAGTAATTGATGAGGCAGCTAAGCCTGTTGGGTCTGAACAAACTGCAGCAGTAATTGTAAAATTGGCATTCGAAATATCAAAGAAAATATTTCCCACTGCCTCTACTTTTACACGGTTTGTTGTACCTGCTGTAGAAGGAACAGTAATTGTTTGAGATCCATCATTAGGTGTTGACGCTACTAAAACAGTTGGAAAAGTATTTCCGCCATCAGTAGATAACAAGATCTTTACGTTTGCACAACTAACAGGTGCTGCAGTAGTATTATTTACGTTCCAGGTAACGGTCTGCGTTGAGCCTCCCGCCCATGATACATTCGTATTGGGCGCAGTAACTGCAAATGGTCCTGAAGTATTGCTAACTGTAACAACCAGGTCTGTAAAAGCGGTTTGACCGATCTTCACACCGGCAACATAAGGACTATTGTCCCTCACAATTAACCTGAAATTCAATGTTCTTGAAACTGAACTTAGTGCTTCTATGTTTGCACCTGCGTCACCACCGGGTAAAGGCGGTGTTACATTTAAGCCAGCGAGTATCGTTGATAATCTTGGGAAAAGTCTCGTTCCGGATGTTGAAGGACTAAATGATAACCAGTTTGGACCGGTAGTTTTAGTTGGACTTGCAACACTTCCTGTTCCGGTTGTGGTTGAATTATCATTTTGCTCCCAGCAATAAGTGAGTACATCGCCGGCATTTGCATCTGTTGCAGAACCGGTGAGTGCAAAAGGCGTACTGATGGGAATGGTATAATTGCTGACTGCCCCAATAACAGGAGCTGCATTATTAGCTGTTATATTAATACTAACCGGGCAGGTTTTATTAGCCAGGTTAGCCTGTATCTGTGCGATCGTTGCTTCATGAAAGATGTCAATAGAATGCGGCGCTACGTCCTGCGCTGTGATACCTGCATAACCCATAATGGTAATACCGGAACCTACTTCTTTATTTACACCGCTACCTTCGTTTGACATAGAGAAAGTATGGTTACCTCCCAATTGATGTCCTACCTCGTGCGCTACATAATCAATATCAAAATTATCACCCATTGGAATTCCATCTGCAGGTGAAGTGATGCCCCTTCCTTTTGAGCCGTTCACACAAACGCAACCAATACAGCCGGCATTTCCTCCGCCACCGGAAGCGCCAAACATATGGCCGATATCATAATTGGCTTCACCAACATTTGCAGTCAGGGCTGATTGCAATTGGTTATTCCAGTTTGACATGGTTGTATAAGGATCCGTTGATGGATTATAATAAATGACTGCTGTTGTATTTGCAATAAGATTAAGGTGTAATGCAAGGTCTCTTTCATAACATCCGTTACAACGGCTAAGCGTTGCATTAAAGGCGGCTAAAACAAGACCTACCTGGGCAGAGCTTGTAGCACCAAACCAGTTGGCATATTCCCCGTTACAGGATTGCGCAAGGCGCATTGTTTTTAATTGTCCTGTGGAAGTACCTGCTGCATCTATAGTTGGTGGTAATTGTGAATTGATATCATCAGCCAAATTCTTGTCTTCGGTGGTACAGGTCCATGGCAATTTGCCTTTATCCCTGTGAGAGCTGTACACGGAATAAGCTTTATGATCCTGGGAATAGGGTTCAATGAATTCATTTGCCCTATCTGATCTAAACACCATGGTTTGTAGACCCTGGGGAGAAATGCTCAGTTTTAAAGTGGCATTCTTATCCGTAATTCCTTTACCGGAGTAAGCCCTGATCTCAGGGAACTGCGCCTGTAAGGCCGGCTCAAAATTGGAAGCTTCATACACTTCAAATTGCTCGATCTGGCCAGCGGCATTTGGTAAAGAAATTATCGTTGAATGTTTGGAAGGCTGGTTACCAACGATAGAAAATAATTCCTGTCGTAAAGATTCAGTATTTAAATTAAATAACCTGAACGACACAGGATAGGTAAGTCTTGCAACAGCTTTGTCTGTTACAATATTACTGCGGCTCTCATTATTGGCAGACCAGAATTTGTCTGATTGTGAGAACGCTAAAGTCGTGACTAATGCTAACACTAAGGTTAGTAGTAAAACTTTTTTCATACTATTGGGATTTGATAAATAAAGGGGATACAAAAGTAAATGTAAAAGGATTGTTAATCATTTCCAAGAGAATTACTACTCAAACAGTAAGGTTTTTTACTAAGGGATTTTACGAATAGCCTACTAAACCACTCAATGTCCAGGCCAGGAGACTATTCAAATCCATTTTTAGTCGTGGCTTATATTTCTAGTAATAAAGTAAGCCAGCCGGTATTTCTGTTTTTATTCCGCCTTTCGCTTGCATCAAAACTTTTAATTCATTACCACCGCCGCTGTCGAAATAGGTGACCCGTATCTTATGAAGCCCTTTTTTTAACGCTGCCTTGCCGCTTTTTTCAACCGTGCCGTGATCTCCATCATTATCCACAACCTCTTCATCATCTATAAAAAGCCTGCTGCCATCGTCCGACTGTGTATAGAAGGTATAGATCCCGTCTTTAGCTATTTTGATGTATCCATAAAATTCGAACGCAAATCTATCTGCCCTTTGTTTTTTTGCAATTGAAATAGCATCAGTATGAACAACCATCTTAGGATTACCATCGATTGAACTCATACTGATCCTCCCATCAGGCTCATAGTACTTATACCAGATACCTGTCCTGAAAGTGCCTTTCATTGCTGCCTTCCATTCATAGGTCTTTACTTTCTCTTCAAGTGTAGCGCTTGATAAAGCTCCAGCTTGGTATCCCTTTGCTTTAATAACAGATGTTTTATCAATGCCAAATGGTTTTGTGTATAAATTAGATTGTGGACCGGGTTCACTACCATCGGTTGTATAGCGAACCGTTTCAACACCCGGAACAGAGAAACTGATGACCGGCTTAATTGCTCCCTTTTCATATTCAACTTTAATGACCGGCTTAGAAGAAAACCTTCCATAATTATCGATCTTCAGCACATAGGCATAAGGCGCTTTTATTTTATTGGGATCATAATCCAGCAGGCCGATCACCATATTCTCTCCCTGTTGATTCCATTGTAATTTTTCTTTTGTAGATAAGAAACTGATAGTTGTTGTAGCTGAAGGGCTGATATCTTTCAATACCAGTTTTTTGCCAGGAGGATATTTTGGAAAAATTGCATAAAGCGTATTCGTATTCTCATTGTAAGTATAAAAAACTTCTTTTACTGCATAACCGGGGTCCGGGTCAACAGTTATTTTTAAAACCGGGTCAGCGCCACTTCCTTTGTATTCTCTATTGCCTTCACTCCACTGGCTGCTTGTTCTCCACCTGGAACTTCCATAGATGGCTTCACCGTTTATCTTCATCCATTCGCCCATTTGCAAAAGGCGTTCCTGCATAATGGGCGGGATTTTTCCATGCTCATCCGGGCCAATGTCCAGCAAAAAATTTCCGCCACGACTTACTTTATCTACCAGTTGCAGCACCAATGATTGCGTGGAGTTATAATCCCATGCGTCTTCCTCCCTGTTATAGCCATAGCTATGGCCCATGCCCCTGCTCTCTTCCCAATAATGATCCTCAAAATCAAGATTTGGTTGGTATTCGGGCGTATAAATGCCGCCGTGTTTAAAACGAAGGCCTTCGCCCCAGCGGTCATTCACCACAATTTTATCTTTAACCGGGCTTTCATTATACAACCAGGTTAAAAATTCCTGGCTCTTCCATGTTTCGGCAGGCGCTTCCCAATCGCCATCCGTCCAGAAAACATCGGGTTGATAATTATTGATCAGTTCCTTCATCTGCGGCCATGCGTGTTCGGCAGCATATTTTTTCTTATCTGCTTTCCATAAGGGATTGAACCATTCATAAAGCGAATAATACATGCCGGCACGAACAGAAGTTTTCCGAACGGCTTTGAAAAGATCGCCCAGCAGGTCCCGCTTCGGACCTACATCAACTGCATTCCATTTAAAGCCCCATGTCTTATCCGCTTCTTTGCTTGGCCATAAAGTAAACCCATCATGGTGCTTGGAAGTAAGTACAATATATTTTGCTCCTGACTGCTCAAAAAGTTTTGCCCATTCGTCCGGGTTGAACAATTCTGCTTTAAAATCATTTGCAAGGTCATAGTAAGTTCGGTTGCCAAATTTTGCTTTATGAAATCTTTGCCTTGCCGTATCAGATGTTTGTAACCCCTGCTGGTACCATTCTGCATAAGTTCCCTTTGGGCTCCAGCCGGGCACCGCATAAACTCCCCAGTGGATGAAGATGCCGAATTTGGCATCGGTAAACCATTTCGGTGTGGGCCGCTGGTCAAGCGATTGCCAGTTGGGCTGGTATGTTTGTGAAAAAGAAAAATTTACTATCAAAAAGAGAATGCCGGGGAGAAATATTTTTTTCATTTCTTTTAATTGATATATTATTCTGTGATCTTAAAAACCCATGCATGTTTTGCAGGAGGAAGATTGCGTAGTCTTTCAGGAACAATGATGCTGATCGTATTATTCTTCTTATCTGTCATTAATGGTTTATCATATCCCAATAACTGAACTTTGGTGGTTGGTTTCTTTTCAAAACTGCTGATCAAAATTGTTGCGGGCATATGCACTTCATTTTCACCTGCCAGGTAAATGGCATATACGGTATTGTTCTTTTTTGTGAAAACAAATTTTCCTTCCCTATAAGGCTTTATGAATGTTGTTCCATAAATGGCTTCGTCATTTACTTTCATCCATGCGCCTATTTCTTTCAGGCGATAATAGGAAGAATCATCCCATTCCCCGTCCGGGCCAGGTGCAACATTCAACAAAAAATTCCCGCCCTTGCTTACCGCGTTACATAACATATGAATTAATGTATTGGCAGATTTATTTTTTGCATTGGGAACGTAAGACCAGGATGAAGACATGGGCATACAACTTTCCCAGGGTATGGGATTGGTTTCACTGGGTATCATTGCTTCGGGTGTAAGATAATTTTCATATTCGCCGGCAACGGTCCTGTCAACGATCAGCATACCCGGTTGTTTGCTGCGGGCCATTGCCGCGATCTTTGGCATATCAATATCCTGGTCGTAAGGAATTGTTCTTTGCCAGCTAACCGAACTGTCGATGCTGCTGAAAGGACGTACCCACCCGCCATCCAGCCAGAGAATATCAACCTTACCATAATTGCTCATCAATTCTTCAAACTGTGTGTACGTAAAGTCTTTAAAGCGTTTCCATATTTCAGGATATTTTTTTGTGTCGTATGTAGGGTTCCTGTCTTTGGGTGGAAAATAACTCCACCAGTAATCGGGTGTATGCCAGTCAGGTTTCGAAAAATAAATACCGGGCATCATGCCTTCATTCCGGAAAGCATTTAATATCTCTTTAGTAACATCACTTCTTTTATTTTTTGAGAAGGGTGTTTTAGCACTGGTAATTTTATAGTCGGTTGTCTTTGTGTCAAACATGCAAAAGCCATCATGGTGTTTTGCCATTGCCAGCACATATCGCATCCCGGCGTCTTTGGCGGCGGCGGCCCATTTTTCGGGGTTGAATTTTACGGGATTGAAACTGGTCTGCAAATTTTCATAAGCCTTTTTATATTCGTACCAGTTGCCTGCATAGGGGCCGGTCCTTTTGCACCAGTCTTCATCTTCGGGACAAAGGCTCCAGCTTTCCACTACGCCCCATTGGCTGTAAGGGCCCCATGTTATCATCAAACCAAATTTCAGGTCGCCCCATTCCTTTAATTTTTGTTGTACCAGGATATCCGTTGGTGGCTTATAATCAAATTTGCCTTGTGCATTAATATTTGTAAAAGAGAAAAAGAGAAAAACTAAGAAGAAATGGTATTGCTTATGCTTTGCCATAACAATGTTTACTGCAATATAAAAAGAAAACATAAGCATTACTATTTTAGCCCTGCGCCGTACCTTTGTGACGGCAATTTAAAAGAACCTAATAATACTATATGGAATACAGGATAGAAAAAGATACCATGGGTGAGGTAAAAGTCCCTGTGGATGCTTATTACGGTGCACAAACCCAGCGAAGCATCGAGAATTTTAAGATAGCGCAGGACATCAATAAAATGCCCAAAGAGATCATCAGGGCATTTGCTTATTTAAAACATGCTGCTGCCATCACCAACAACGAAGCCGGTGTTTTAACAAAGAAAAAGGCTGACCTGATAGGAAAGGTTTGTAAAGAGATCCTCGATGGCAAATTAGATGATTATTTTCCATTGGTAGTTTGGCAAACCGGCAGCGGTACACAAAGCAATATGAACGTAAATGAAGTGATCGCTTACCGTGGTCATGTATTGACTGGTGGTAAGCTGGGTGATAAGGAAAAATATTTACACCCGAATGATGATGTAAATAAATCGCAGAGCAGCAATGATACTTTTCCTACCGCTATGCATATTGCGGCTTATAAGATTTTAACAGAGACAACGATACCCGGGGTTACTAAACTCCGCAATACCCTGAATAAAAAGTCGAAGGCATTTATGAAGGTGGTTAAAATAGGCCGAACACATTTTATGGATGCTACCCCGTTAACTGTCGGCCAGGAATTCAGCGGCTATGTTTCGCAACTGGATCATGGATTGAAAGCTGTTAAAAATACACTGGCTCATTTAAGTGAACTGGCATTGGGCGGAACTGCTGTTGGTACAGGTATCAATACACCTCCAAAATATGATGTGAATGTAGCCAGGCAAATTGCCAAGCTCACTAAACTTCCATTTAAGACAGCCGAAAATAAATTTGAGGCCCTGGCTGCACATGACGCCATTGTTGAAGCGCATGGGGCTTTAAAAACAGTTGCAGTTAGTTTGATGAAGATCGCAAATGATATCCGCATGTTATCATCGGGCCCGAGAAGTGGTATCGGCGAAATTTTTATACCGGATAATGAGCCGGGCTCTTCCATCATGCCCGGAAAAGTAAACCCAACGCAATGCGAGGCCTTAACCATGATCGCGGCACAGGTGATGGGAAATGATGTTACCATCGGCATTGGCGGCAGTAACGGCCATTTTGAACTGAATGTTTTTAAGCCGGTGATGATCAGTAATTTTTTACACAGCGCCCGGCTGATCGGCGACGGCTGTGTTTCTTTCAATGATAAATGTGCGATCGGGCTAGAGCCCATTAAAGCCAATATAAAAAAACACCTGGACAATTCCCTGATGCTTGTTACCGCACTCAATACAAAGATCGGCTATTACAAAGCGGCCGAGATAGCACAGAAAGCGCATAAAGAAGGTACCACGCTAAAAGAGATGGCAGTAAAATTGGGTTATGTAACGCCTGAAGAATTTGACAAATGGGTTATCCCCGCAAATATGGTGGGTAAATTAAATTAAACATACCAGCATGAGAAAGCCTCCCGCAGAAACGGGAGGCTTTCTCATTAATATTATTATACTATTTACATTTATAAGAGAAATTCAAAATTCCCGCGGCAGCGGGGATGCTTAGCTGGTCATCGCCTTTCATGAGCACACTCAATACATAATTATCGCGGCTCAGCATATAATTGGTAAAAGTAGATACGGCCGAATCTCTCGCTATATTACCCGGATCATAATACCTCACCTTCATGTCTTTAACTGCATTGGACGGCTTTTGTCCGAAATTATAGAACTGGCTGAAAAATGAATAGTTCTCTTCATCCGGGAAAACGTATATATACCGATTGGGTAAAATATTGGTATAGTAATTAATATCCGCATCGGTCTCCAGGTCGCCGCTTAGCAGGTCGGTAGAAGACATATGTGTAATGTTTGCGCCGGTATAAGTATAAGTTACCAGGCGAAACGGGCTTCCCGGGGTGCTGGTATAGGAATGAAATTTAGAGGTCAGGTATCCTGATGCATTGTAAAAATAATCTACTTCATACTGAACAGAAGAAGGGTCTGTAGGATCTACCAGGCCGTGTAATTTTTTAACCCGGTTGGTTACCAGGTCCACAACAAAATACTCATTGCCATTAATGAATATGGTATCATTTGAATAAACAGGCGTGGAAACATATGCGATCGTGGATGAAAGGCTATCGAACAGCATAATATTGGTTGCCTTATCAACACTGTTTATATCTGCACTTATTGAACCGATGCCAATAGCCGTAGCGCCCGTATCGATATAAGCGATCTTGCTGATACGGCAATCCACACCCACGATCTGGTTGTTGTTTCCATTACCGGTATTCTCCAGGCTATATTCCTTGTTACAGGAAAAAATGGCCAATACAGTTGCAGCAAAAAGAACAGGAAATAATTTTTTCATTTGTTGTTGTTTGTAGCTATTCTGGGGTACCCTTTTAAGCTTGGGTTTTCCCAAAAATAACAGGAATTTTCCAACCTTAATGAATTTACAGTGACAAAAGATTATTAAAATCAATGATCTGCTGCTTTTAAAATTTCTCTTTTAGCTGCAAATATTTTGCCAATACAATAACAGCCATCTACTGAATTTATTGTAGCGGCACATCAAACACACCTTCAGTAACTGTTTTAGTGTTAGCACCTCCCAATAATACATCCCGGATGGTACCACTGAAAGTCCCTACTATTCGTGTTGCTGTGATACTGGTTATAGTGATCGTAAAGGGATCCGGGGTTGATAAAATACTCTTGGGCGCCCAATGGGTCGAACCTGCGGCATCCAGGTAAGATGCGCTTAGGATATAGCCTCCTGCAAGACTCGCTGCCAGTGTATTTAAATAGACCACTGGCAATATATTTCCACCCAGTGATTTGTCAATGCCTAAGCCAAAATCCTCTATAGTTGTACCCTGCTTTCCATATATGTATAAACTAGTTCCGCTTGTGTTATCAATTGTGGCCAGGGCATTCACATTGAACGTGGTAAATACGCCATCAATCTTGCATGAAAACACAGGAGGAACCCCCGCTGTTGCTGTAATTGACAGACCAGGGCATGTGCCCGAAGCTCCTGTAACAGTATAATTAAATGCACCTGCTGCTGCCGGTGTTCCCGTACCGGTCAATGTTATTGATTGAGGTCCTGTTGTGGTAAAGACCCCATTTTTACTAAAAGATATTCCATTTACTGCCGGAAGGGTAGTAATAGTGTATGTACCTACACCGGTAACATTTACCGGTACCGTAAGAGAATTTGAAGCACCCAAAGCCGTTCCAACAAAATAAGTTCCGTTAACTGTAACGCCTGCACAATTTATTGTATATACACCTACAGGCGTTGGACTTATTGATAAAGAAATACTACAGGTAGAAGCTCCGCCCGTAACCGGGAAAACAAGACTAACACCTGCAGTTGGTGTTCCTGTTCCTGTTAATGTAACAGTTTGAGGCCCAACTACTGTAAAATTACCTGACGCACTGAATTTAATACCGTTAACTGTTGTTGAGCTGATATTATAGCCCCCGATCGCGGTAACATTTACATCAATTACAGCCGTATTTGCAGAAGTTAAAGTTATACCTTCTGCATAGATACCGGAGAGTACATATCCTGTACAATTACCACCTGCGCCACCTAAGGTATATGCAGCAGGTGAAACAACAGTTAAGGGAAATGAACAAGTATTACTGCTGCCGGTAACTGTAACAGTGAATGTGCCTCCAGCAGCAGGTGTGCCTGACCCGGTAAGGACCACGTTTTGCGTACCTGTTGCTGAAAAGTTCCCACTCGCTGAAAAAGTTATTCCGTTCACAGAAGTTGTACTTATCGAATAAGAACCCGGAACTGCTACATTCACGGTAAGAGTAGCTGTATTAGCAGCTGTTAGCGCAGTTCCCGCAGAATAAGTACCGGCTAAAGTAAAACCCGTACACGCCCCCGAAGCCGCACCCAGGCTGTAAACGGCAGGTAAGATTGTGCCTCCACTTACCAGAACATTAAAAGTGCAGGTGCTGGTTCCATATTTTACGGTAAAATTATTAGTTCCCCCATTCACAGGGTTTCCTTTGGCGTAAAGCCTGATGGTATGTAATCCCCTGCCAACACCACCGGTCCTGCCAAATGAATAACCATTTATAGTATCTGTTGTAATATCAAAGGTTCCTTCACTGGTAACACTAAGCTGTACATCGATATAGCTATTGTTATCCAGTGGGTTACCCACCTGGAAAGTTCCATTTACCGTTATCGGCAGGCAATTTCCTGCAGCAGATTTTTTCAACGTTCCAACTGATACGTTGCTGGTAAAATCAGCGGGGTCCTTTTGGCAGGAAAAAAATACGGTTGAAGCGAAAAATAGTATGGCAACTAGTCTTAGTGTTCTCATCAGTCAGGATAATTTTAAGCTACGAAGATATTGATTTTTATGAAACCTGTGATTCGTCATTCACCAGAGCTTCGGTTTCCACCGTATGATGCCGTTCGGTAGTTTTTCGCTGCTTAAAGAACCTTTTTTGAAACACAAGAATGCTTAAAACCCCAGAAGTTATCGATGCATCGGCAATATTGAAGATCGGCCGGAAGAATTCAAAGTCATCCCCGCCCCAAAAAGGGAACCAGGATGGAAACTGTCCTTTTATAACAGGAAAGTATAACATGTCCACCACGTTACCGTGTAAAAAACCTGCATACCCCTTACTGGAAAATGTGGCAATCCCATTATAGCCAACATATTCTTTTATGGTAGGGTCTACTGTCATCCCTTTATCGAATATCATCCCGTAAAAAGAAGAATCTATAAGGTTACCCAACGCCCCCGCATAAACCAGTGAGGCGCAAATGATAAATCCTTTATGGTATTTCTCCCTTATTATTTTGGCAAGATACCAGGTACCAAAAACCACGGCAGCCATCCTGAAAACAGTGAGTGCCATCTTACCCCAGTCGCCGCCAAATTTCCAGCCATAGGCCATACCCGGGTTCTCAACAAAATAAAGCTGGAATCCACTTCCTAAAACCTTGTGGGATTCATTAAGATGGTAATGCGTTTTGATCCAAAGCTTGAGGGCCTGGTCGGCTATTACAATTAATAAAATAATGAATGTTACTTGTTTTGCCTTCATAATGAGCCGCAAAGATAAGAGTTTAGTATTTTGGCTTTCAACTTTTGACTTTATTATAACTATTCCTCATAGTAAACCCGTTTTACCCGCTGGGAGATACCTGTGAGTATTTCATAGGTAATTGTCTGCGCCCATTTGGCCATTTCATTAACAGGCAATTGCTCGCCGAAAACGATCACTTCATCGCCTTCATTCACATCGATACCCGTCATATCCAGCATCGTCATATCCATACATACATTGCCAATTACCGGTACCAGTTTACCCCTAACCCACATTTTTCCAACACCATTGCTGAGTGATCGTGGGTAACCATCGGCATAGCCAATGCGTACCGTAGCGATCACCGAATCCCTTGCAGCGATCCCCTTACGGCTATAGCCGATACTTTCACCTTCCTTTATTTTTTTTATTTGAGAGATGGTGGTCTTTAAGGTGGTGACATTCTTCAGATGCTGTTGTACTGACGGCTCCGCATCTACACCATACAAACCAATCCCCAAACGAACCATATCCAGTTGCAGGTCTTTATGACGGTTTATTGCCGATGTGTTGGCAATATGCCGGAGAAAAGAATAACCGGTCACTTTTTTTATCTGCTCACAACCCTGTAAAAAAGCTGATGCCTGTGATGCGGTAAAGTCATCATGCATGGCGGAATCGCTGGCAGCCAGGTGAGAGAATACAGATTGTATCTTAAATGCTGCTGTTGATCTTAGTTTATCACATAGTTCTTCTATGGCTTTTTGCTCAAAGCCGAGCCGGTGCATGCCCGTATCCAGCTTGATATGAACCGGGTAATTATTTATCCCTGATTGTTTCAAATAATTTTCAAAAGAAGATAATATTCCAAATGAAAATAATTCGGGTTCCAGGTTATATTGTACCAGCACGTCAAAAGTTATTTCTTCCGCATTCATTACCATAATGGGCAGGGTGATGCCTGCTTTACGCAATTCCACGCCTTCATCAGCATAAGCAACTGCGAGGTAATCTACTTTATGAAATTGCAGGAGGTTGGCGATCTCGAAACTGCCACTGCCATAGCTAAAGGCTTTTACCATCGCCATCAGCTTAACACCTGCATTAAGCTGCCGCTGGTAAGTATTTAAATTGTGCGTTATGGCATTCAGGTTGATCTCTAAAACAGTTTGGTGAATTTTCTGCTCCAGTAAATGACTGATCTGCTCAAACTCAAATGGCCTAGCGCCCTTTAATAAAATGGTCTCGTCATGAAAATGCTGTGTATGGAACTGCTGCCTGAATTCTGCAGAGGAGGAAAAGAAAACCGTTTCTGCAATGGCCGCAAAAGCATTTTTTTGTTTACTGATCTCGGGGCCGATGCCGATAAAGCGGTTAATATTTTTTTGCTGTAATATCTCCGCAACACCTGCATAAAGCTCCCCGCTGGTTTTGCCGGATTGTAAAATATCACTCAGGATCAAAGTTCGTTTTGTGTGTTGCTGCTGCTGTTGTAAAAAATCAAGTGCAATGGTCAGCGAATTTATATCGGCGCTGTAGCTGTCATTAATAACAGAGCAATTATTGATACCCTGTTTCAGCTCGAGCCGCATTTCAACCGGGCGCAGTTGCAACATATTTTTTGTGACAGACTTAAGGCCGATGCCAAGCTGTAATAGTACACAACAGCAGGTAATGGCATTTTCAACAGAAGCGTCATCCGTAAATGGAATGCTGAAGCTGAATGTTTCCTCTTTCCACTGGGCAGTGATGGTAGTTTGCAAATTACCCGCCTCAACAGAAATGATGCGAAGCGTTGCCGTTTCTTTTTTACTCCAGGAGAAGAGCTCAAAATTATCGCCACTGCGAACGTTGGTCTTAAAAGTATTTACCGCTTCATTAATATCCGGGTCATCGGCACAGTAGATCAGCAATTCGCTGTTGACAAACAATTTTAATTTTTCATTTATTTTCTGGCGGATGTTCAGGAATCCTTCCCCGTGTGCTTCACCAATGGTGGTGATCACCCCGATCGTTGGTGCAATGATCTTTGCAAGCTTTTGCATTTCATCTGCCTGCGAAATGCCTGCTTCAAAAATACCCAGTGTATGTTCGTCATTTATCTGCCAAACACTCAGCGGCACACCAACCTGTGAATTATAGCTCTTGGGGCTGCGTACAATATTGAAATCATTTTCCAGTAACTGGTACAGCCATTCTTTTACAATGGTTTTGCCATTGCTGCCGGTGATGCCGATCACCGGTATATTGAATTGCTGCCGGTGAAACGAGGTGAGTAACTGCAATGCCTGCAGAACATCGGGCACCTGGAAAAATGCCGCATCCGGAAATGCATTCATTTCTTCATCCGCAAAACTTTCATCAACTACAAAACTGCGAACGCCTTTATTATAGAGTTCCTTTATAAATATATTTCCATTCCTTCTCGGCCCGGGTAATGCAAAAAAAAGTGAGGCCGAGGGGAATAATAGTTTACGGCTATCAAGCAGGATATGTTCAATTGTGGCTTCTCCATCTTTTAATGATGTTTTGGCCCTGGTAACCGATGCTATTTGTGATAGTGTATACAACAGAAAAATTATCAGGCTTTATATTTACGAATCATTGTCTTCCGGCGTGGGTTTCCGGTTATACCTTATTGAATAAACCACCGATCCGCTTATACAGACCACGATCACCAGTAAAGATATCCAAACCGGTATATGTACCCATTTTACCACGAGCATCTTTGCGCCAATGAATATCAGTACAATGGCGATACCCTGCTGCAGGTAATCAAATTTACTGGCAGCGCCGCGTAATAAAAAGAAGAGGCTGCGTAATCCCAGCACCGCAAAAATATTAGATGAATAAATGAGTAATTTTTTTTCGGGGTCGGGAATGATGGAAAAAACCGCAGGTATGGAATCAACGGCAAATACAATATCAATGAGGCCCAGCATGATCACCACCATGGACAATGTTGTAAAGTATATTTTATTATCCTTCTTAATGATAAAGCGACCATGTGGTTCATCGTGGCTCACACGCATGAATTTTTGCATGAGCCGGTAAGCCCAGTTCTTTCCGGGGTCAAATTCGTGTTCTTCAGCAGTTTTGAACATTTTGATCCCGGTGAATAAAAGGAAAACACCAAAAATATACATCACCCAGCTGAACCTGGCTACCAGTTCACTACCCAATGCAATAAATATGATCCTGAAAACGATCGCCATTAAAATGCCGAGCAGCAATACCCTGGAATGATTCCCCTCCTCTACCTTAAAGAAAGAAAAGATGATGATGAACACGAAAATATTATCAATGGATAGCGACCATTCCAAAAGATAGGCGGAGATATAGGCGATGGCATCCTCCCTGCCATTACCGCCTTCATTTTCGATCCAGATGAAGCCGCAGAATACTACAGAAAGCATTACCCAAAAAACAGTTTGTATCAAAGCCGCTTTTAAACTGATGACCTTGTTCTTTTTGCTGAGTATACCCAGGTCAAAGACCAGTGCTAAAATTATTACAGCACTAAAAACGATATATATTAACTGTGTCTTATCCATTTTTCGTGTTCGTGTATTTTCTTTTCCTTGTCCACTGAAATACCAGCCCGAATAAAGTTACCAGCAATAATGGTGCTGCGATATTAATGATCTGCCAGGTGACCCTTCCTTCCTCCACTTTTTTCTTATCCAGCAGGCGTAAGGTATAATCCTTTGCCTTTGCTTCAGAAAGGCCGGAGGAATTTATCAGGTAATCCAGGCAATTTTGTAAAAAATCTTTATTTGCGAAAGGGTACTGATGTTCAGAACCATAAGTATAAGGATTCATTCCCATCGGGATAGGTTCGTTTTTCTGCACAGCATTTAATAACATATCTCCATCGGAAACAACTATAATTTTATTATCAGCAATACATTGTGACAAAAAAAGTCCTCCGTACCGCTGTAAGGAATCGTTCATAGCCTGTGATAAACGGTTGGAAAAAAGAGATTGAAATTTCCCTTCCAGTAAAACTGCCACCGGGATATTTGCCCTATTGAATTTTTCATTTTTAGGCGCATTCACATTTTCCTTTCCGCTAATAAGTGCAGGAGCAGCGATCGTTCTGGAATTAGATGATGAGCTCAGCAGGATTGTTTTTTTAATTCCCAGGGCTTCGACTGTATCAATTGAATTGACAAATTTCCCGGAAATAAAGCCAAGGTTCTTATTAATACTATTATCGGATTGAGAGGCAAAGACCGGAAAATAGTTCCAGGTCAAAAAATCAAACTGGCCATTCCCGTTTACATCGAACGGTAATTTATCACTTTGCAGATCCATTACCAGATCATTGTTGATTCTTACTCCGTATTTAAAAAGCAGGTCATTTAATTCGAGCCCCCTATCATAAGCTATTACTTCATTTTTTATACGAAGACTATCCATTTCTGCATTTAGCTTATCTACAAAAATTAATAATTTACCTCCACGCATCACAAATTGATCAATTCGTAATTTTTCAAGGTCGGTAAAGGGTTGGGTAGGTTTTACGATAAGCATCAATTTAAATGTATCAGGAATTACCCCTTGTGTATTTAAATTGAACATGAAGAGATTATAATTTGGCCTTAAAATATTTTCCACCAAATCATAAGTAATATAACTGCCTATTGGAGGTTCGCCATTACCTGAAGAGTAGGCGATCATTGGCTTATCTTCGTGTGTAATTTTGTATATAGCATTGGCAATTTCAAATTCCATTAATGCCTCTGCGCTGTTTATTTCTTTATAGCCGATATTAGGCAGCCCATTGTACAATCTGACAGGAATCACCTTTTCTTTATATCTCACCAATGCCACAGGATAAACAAGCTGTTGTTTTTCCCCTTCTTTCAATTGGGACTTTAGGTTATATGGATATAAGCCTAAAGCAGAAAGAGTATCACCCCATATTACGTTTGTTCCCGGCATTTCTTCATTTGGATTAATGAAGTCATACTCAAGTTTTTTTCCTGCGGTCTCCTTAAACTCCTGCAAGATCTCTCCCGTACTGTTGGCAAGTTTTTTAAACCCGCTTGGAAAATCTCCTTTTAAAAAAACATCAACCTGCACCACATCATCGATCTTCTTCAATACTTTTTTTGTTGCACCTGATAAAGTAAAACGTTTTTCATTGGTAAAATCCACACGGGTATGGTATAGTGATGCCAGCCAGTTGATGGCAAACAGGCCCACGATCGTTATCAATAACCAAAGTTTACTATTCCATATTTTATTGAACAGGTTCATTTATTTTTTATGAAGATTTTTTACAGTGATCAATAAGAAAAGAAAAATGATGCTGATAAAATAGATCATATCCCGGCTGTCCATTACCCCGCGGCTGATACTGCGGTAATGAAAATCGATACCCAGCATTTCCACATAATAATCAAACCCGTTTGAAAAAAAAGGCAATTTGCTCAATGCATTGAATCCAAAATATAAGACCAGGCAGGCAAATGCACTTATAAGAAATGCTACAACAGCATTGCTGGTAAAACCACTGCAGCACAACCCTATTGCCGCAAATACAGCTGCCAATAAAAACAGGCCGATATAGCTTCCTAAAATTCCACCGCTGTCAATACCGCCCTGTGCACTTAGTGTTTTTATGGTGATGACATAAATAAACGTTGGAACAATAACAAAAAGCAACACAATTAAAATAGAAAAATATTTACCAAGTACTATTTGCCATTTGGTGAGCGGCCGGGTTTGCAGGATCTCAAATGTGCCTCCTTTAAATTCATCCGAAAGTGTGCGCATGGTAACAGCGGGCACAAGAAAAAGCAGGATCCAGGGAGCAAGCTCAAAAAATTTATCTAAAGAGGCGTAGCCAAAATCAAAAATATTACTGTCGCTAAGCACAAACAGGAAGATCCCGTTCACCAATAAAAACAAAACAATAGTAATATAACCGGTAAGATTACTGAAAAATTGCTGTAGCTCTTTTTTGCAGATACTCCACATACATTTTTAAAATTGCTGCAATTTAATACTTAACAGGCTATTACACAGGTATAACTGCATTCTTATGCCTTATATATTAAGATTTTTAAAACTCTTAACTTATCTGATCCTTACAGTCACTGCTTTCCAGGGAAAAAGAAAGTTATCCGCCGGATGCAGCATTTCCGCAAAGGCCCCTGTCATATACAGCGGGGCAGGCTACTAAACAACTGGTAACCACACATGAGCCACCGACAGGATCTTTGATCAAAGACATTTATTATAAGTCATTGACCACCGACAAACAATCGCTCAAAGATTCTTTAAGAAAAGTTGTTTACCCAAAACCAACTGCACAGTCCCCGTCATTCATTGACGGGGCTTTTTTTTGTGGAATATAATTACAGCAGCATCTCAGTAAAAAAATTACAATATGAAAAAAGTCATGATGTTGCTTACTGTGTGTATCATATCTGCACAGCTAATGTCACAAAAAAACAAAACAAGTGATTTTGCTCCGCCACCACCTCCACCAGCAGCAGAAATAAAAGAGGTTCCACCCTTACCGCCTCTCCCCCCGGAACCACCCAAAACACAAGAGATAAGGCTGGCACCAGTTCCACCATTTTGCCCTGAACCGCCGCTTCCGCCACCACCACCGCCCCCTTTAAAGGATAAGATCATTTCTTAATTAAAAAAGCCTCCTGGTCCAGGAGGCTTTAGTTATTTTATAAAGATATTTTATACCGCGAAACTTTCCCCGCATCCGCAACTGCGGCTCGCATTGGGGTTATTGAAATAAAATCCTTTGCCATTCAACCCGTCGCTGAATTCAAGTTCTGTATTTACGAGGTATAAAAAACTTTTAAGGTCGCAAACTATTTTGATTCCCTTGTCCTCGAAAACCTGGTCCATTGGCTTTACCTCGTTATCAAAATCCATTTTGTAACTAAGCCCGCTGCAACCGCCGCCTACTACGCCAACCCTTAAAAAGTAGGAAGTATCATCCGCCACACCCGCATCTTTCATCAGGTTGATAACTTTTTCTTTTGCCTTATCGCTTATGTATATTGAATTTTCTGTTGCTACCATTTTGATTTGGAGATTTGGTGATTTGAAGATTTGGTAATGATAAAAACAATCATCAAATCTTCAAATCAACTAATTTTCAAATTGATTAATGCACTACGCTTTCTTCAAATTTAATAGCATCCATGCCGTTCTTTACACGGTAGTCGTTAATAGCTGCTTTGATCGCATCTTCTGCCAAAACACTGCAGTGGATCTTTACCGGTGGAAGGTTCAATTCTTCCACGATATCCATATTATCTATCTTCAGTGCATCATCCACGCTTTTTCCTTTCAGCCACTCGGTAGCCAATGAAGAAGAAGCAATGGCAGATCCGCATCCAAAGGTTTTAAATTTGGCATCGGTTATCATACCGGTAGCATCATCAACTTCAATTTGAAGGCGCATCACATCACCACACTCGGGTGCACCAACTAATCCTGTTCCTACGTTCTTAGCGCTTTTGTCAAGCGTACCAACGTTCTTAGGATTCTGGTAATGGTCGATCACTTTTTCTGAATATGCCATGATTATTGCCCCAAACCCCTAAAGGGGCTTTTGTACTCTGCTGGAGCAGACAGGTTTTTAATTTAATAAAAGAACTTTAATTATTAGACTCTGAATTCCCCCTTCAGGGGCGGAGGGGGCTTAATGCGCCGCCCACTCTATCGTACTCAGGTCAATCCCTTCTTTATACATTTCCCAAAGGGGGCTCATTTCCCTTAGCTTAAGAACTGTTTCGCTTATTGCCTTTATCGTATATTCAATTTGCTCTTCTGTTGTAAACCTTCCCAACCCAAAACGCAGCGAAGAATGTGCCAGATCATCACCCAGTCCAAGCGCTTTTAATACATAACTTGGCTCTAATGAGGCAGAGGTACAGGCTGACCCGCTGCTTAAAGCAATATTTTTATTAAAGCCCATCAGCAATCCTTCTCCTTCCACATGCTTGAATGAGATATTCGCAACGTGTGGCAGGCGGTGTTCACGGCTGCCGTTCACATAAGCTTCTTCAAGTTTCAATAATTCTGTTTCCAGGTGATCCCTCATTTTGCTGATGCGTTTGGTATCTTCTTCCATATCCAGCATGCACAACTCGCAGGCCTTGCCAAATCCAACAATGCCCGGCACATTTAAAGTACCACTGCGCATTCCGCGTTCATGACCGCCACCATCCATCTGGGCGGTAACCTTAACCCTCGGGTTTTTACGGCGTACATACAATGCACCAACACCTTTTGGTCCGTACATTTTATGAGCGCTGAAAGCCATCAGGTCTATACCATCTTTATTTACATTCACCGGTATTTTTCCTACAGCCTGTGTACCATCAGTGAATAACAGTACCCCATGCTTGCGGGCGATCGCACTTATTTCTTTTATCGGCATCACCACACCAATCTCATTATTGGCGTACATGATGGCGATGAGTATGGTTGTTGGCTTAATGGCCGCTTCCAGTTCTTTCAGATCTATCAAACCTTCTGCATTTACTTTCAGGTAAGTAACTTCTCCGCCTGATTTTTCAATGTGCTTGCAGGTATCCAAAACGGCCTTATGCTCCGTTGTTGCCGTGATGATATGGTTGCCTTTGCTGGCATACATTTCATACACACCTTTTATGGCAAGATTATCTCCTTCGGTTGCTCCCGAAGTAAAAATTATTTCCTTAGGATCGGTGCCGATCAATTTGGCAACCTGCTCACGTGCATAATCCACAGCTTCCTCTGCTTCCCACCCGAAAGGATGGTTACGGCTTGCCGCGTTCCCAAAATGCTCCAGGAAATATGGGGTCATCGCCTCCAGCACACGGGGATCCATTGGTGTGGTAGCATTATTATCAAGATAAATGGGCAATTTCAACATAAATCCAACTATTTAGGTTCTGTCTGTAATAATGCAAATTTACTGCAAAAGGTTCTATTTTAGTGTACAAAATAAACCGTTAATTCTCATTTTACCGATTTCGTAAGCCATTGGCTGATAAACCAATTTACCATGTTAAAAACTGAACACATCGGCATCGCTGTTAAGGAACTGGCAATTTCTGTTCCTTTGTTTGAAAAACTGCTGAATAGTCAGTGTTACAAGACAGAGCGGGTAGAAACCGAGAAGGTGAATACCGCCTTTTTTCAAAAAGGTGAAACCAAGATCGAACTATTGGAAAGTACCGACCCTGAGGGTGTAATTGCAAAATTCATTGAAAGGAAGGGGGAAGGGCTGCACCATATTGCCTTTGAAGTAGCAGATATTGAAGCCGAAATGGAAAGGCTGAAAAAAGAGGGATTTATTCTTTTAAGTGATAAACCTAAGCCCGGCGCCGATAACAAACAGGTTTGTTTTTTGCATCCCAAAGGAACTAATGGCGTTTTGATAGAGTTATGCCAGGAGAAGAAATAAGGTTTTGGCAAAGAGGTAAAAAGAGAAAAAGAGTAGAGCAATTAAAATACGCCTCTTTTTTCCTCCTTTTCTCTTTTGCCCTCTTAGCCTATTAAGTCAAAAACGGGTTGTATTTCTTCTCTTCCCCGATTGTAGTAACCGGTCCATGTCCGCTGTATACAACGGTTTCATCCGGCAATACAAATAATTTTTCCCTGATATTTTTTAAGAGCGTTTGATGATTTCCTCCCGGCAGGTCGGTTCTGCCAATGCTCCGGTTGAATAACGTATCACCGCTTATGATGAAATGCTGTTTGGCGCAATAAAAGCAGATATGCCCCGGCGAATGACCCGGTACTTCTATCACCTTCAATTCCTCCTCCCCCAAGCGGATCATATCACCTTCCTTTAAAAAAATGTACTTACCGGCATAGTTATCAAAAGGCATGTCATACATCAGCCCTGAAGTAGGCGCATAATCCAGCAACAGCTTTTCCTTTTCGTGCAGTTGAAGTGTCAGGCCATAGGTCTCAGCCACTAACTTATTTCCAAATACGTGATCCAGGTGGCAATGGGTATTGAGCAGCATCCGGGGTACTAAGCCGCTCTGTGTAATAAAGGCTGCCAGCTCATCCTTTTCTTCGGGGAAATAGCAACCGGGATCAATAATCACACAATCATTAATCTCATTAAAGAGTAAATACGTATTTTCCTGTATGGGACTGAAGACAAAAGACTTTATTTTTAACATTATGGCCGATTAAATTGTTTTTAATGATTACCCCGAATAAAGTAATTTTAATACTCAATATCAACTTTTAAGTATGACAAAGTTCAGCAGAATATCTCTAATTTCCTTTTTGCTTTTGATCGGTTCTTATTTTGCTGTGGCGCAGGTGAGTAGCGTGGAGTTTGGAAAGAACAGGGTTCAGTTTAAAAAATTCAAATGGAAATATTACCAAAGCAAAAATTTCAATGTTTATTTTTATAAAGACGGGGAAGAACTGGCCAAATTTATTGCCCAGAGCGCTGAAAAAGAATTGCCGCAAATAGAAACCGCTGCCGAATATAGTTTACAGAGGCGTGCCAATATCGTCCTCTATAACCAGTTCTCCGATATGCAGCAAAGCAATATCGGGATGGATATCGACTGGCAAACCACGGGTGGCGGCACCAAACTCGTGAATAATAAGATGGTGGTTTATTTTGAATCTGATCACCAGAAATTACGCAAACAGGTTCGCTGGGGAATTGCCAAGGTTTTAACCGAGAATCGTTTGTTCGGGGATGACCTTGGTGAATTTGCCGGTAACCAGGCACTCCTTGATCTGCCCAAATGGCTTACCGACGGATATGTTTCCTATTTGGCTGAAAACTGGAGTACAGAAAAAGATGATGAACTGAAAAGCGAGATGCTCAGCGGCAATTACAACAAATTCACCAAGTTCGCATTTGCAAAACCAGAGATCGCCGGCCATGCCTTCTGGTATTATATTGAAGAGCGCTACAAAAAAGAAAATGTTACTTACCTGCTTTACCTGGCAACAGTTTATAAAAATTTAAATAAAGCCTGCCTGCAGGTTTGCAAAAAGAAATTCAAAGAGGTACTGGCCGAATTCATGGAATGGCAGGATGTCAAATATTCAAATGATATCCGCAAAAGAAAGCCTTATCCCAAAGGAAGCTATGTTGAAGGCTTTGAGATAAACAGCCGGCAGGATTATTTCAGGTTTAACGTTAACCCGGTTAAAAGAAATAATTCCTATGTAGTAACACAATTTAAAAAAGGAATAGTGCGGGTGATATATAATGATGAGTACGAGAATAAAACACTTTTGAAATACGGCATACGCAGTTATCAAAATCAAATAAACCCCCACTACCCCATCATGGCATGGGACCCAAAGGGCACCAGGATCTCAGTTATGTATGTGCACGAAGGAAAATTGAAATTATTTGTTTACGATATCATAACCCGTCAAAAACAATATAAGATAGACCTCACCAGCCAGTTTGACCAGGTGCAGGATATGAAGTACATGACGAACAGTAATACGCTTTTGCTTACCGCGGTAAAGAACGGGCATACAGATATTTATACTTTCGAAATTCAAAATGAGAAAGTAAAACAAATAACCAATGATGTATATGATGACCTCGATGCATCATTTGTGGCCTTCCCGAATAAAACAGGCATCCTCTTTTCCAGCAACCGGCCTAACCCCAGGGCAAAGAGCGGCGACAGCATTTTACCCAGTGATAACCGCTACAATATTTTTTTAATTACTGATTTTGGGGATAAGCCGGAGTTGAACCAGATCACGCAGCTTTCAAATTTAAAATATGGTAATGCGCATTCCCCCATGCAGTACAATCAAAATCATTTTACGTTTATAAGTGATGAGAACGGCGTGGGCAACCGTTATGCAGGATTTTTTACCACTAAAGCCGAAGGGCTTGATACCCTGGTTTTAATTAGCGGCGAGATCTTAAGGAACCCTTCTGCAAAAGAAGTGGACAGTACTTTAAAAGTATATAAGAAGACCGATATTGATTCTGTGGCCGTGGTATCTGTTTCCACTGATTCGGCCTATACTTTCCCGCTGAGCAATTACGAAAGTACATTAGCGGAGACCCGCATTGCCGGCGATAATAACCAGGTAAGTGAAGTTACCCGGCAAAGTGATGAAAAAGTATTGTATAAATTAAAGATCGATGAGGCTACACTCCGCCGCAGGAATATAACCGCTCAGCCAACCGAGTACATGAAAAAACTTATGGCTGAATATAAGGATGTGGATGCGGAGAAAAATCTGAAGAAAACACCTGCAGCTTCAGACACTGCAAAAAAGCAGGATGATCCGTTTCAAACAGAATTCGCCAATGAAAAAAAGGACAGCACGGCAGCTGTTGCGATACCCGGCACTGCTGCTGATAGCAGGACAAGCATTTTAAAAACCTTAAAGCTGTTTCTTTATAAGCCACCGAAATTTTCTGTTGATTATGGGTCTGTTGGTTTTAATACCACAGTTTTAATTAATCGCTACCAGGCTTATGGCGGAGGAGCAGGGCCGATCATGCTGAATTCGGGCACACCGCTTAACGGCCTAATCCGTTTGGGCACAACGGAATTAATGGAAGACATAAAAATAACCGGTGGCTATAAGATCTCTACCAATTTAAAAGACAACGAATGGCTGATGAGCTACCAGAATTATAAAAGGAGGATCGACTGGGGCGCTACTTATTACCGCAACGTGCAACAGGCAGGCGACCAGTTCGGTAATTTCATAGGCAGAGTTTACACCAACCTGTACCAGGTAAATGTTGGTTATCCTTTTGACGCCAGCAAAAGCATACGCCTGTCAACAGGTATCCGGTCAGATAAAGTTGTATTTGCTTCCGGCGACCCCGCTTCACTGGTAGCGCCTGATGACAAAAGGTTATATTCAACCACTCACCTGGAGTACGTATATGATAATACCTTAAACCCCACCATGAATATCTGGAATGGTTTACGCTATAAATTTTTTATTGACTGGAACAGGCAGGTAAATAAAGTACGGTTTGCTGATGGCCCCACTACTTTTAATTTTGGTTTCGATGCCCGGTATTACTATCCCATCCTGCGCAATTTTATTTGGGCAGGGAGAGCGGCAGGTGATTTTAGCTGGGGTAATCAAAAAATGATCTATTACCTCGGTGGTGTAGATGGATGGATGATGTTTGGTCAAAACCAGAAATTTGATGAGAATGGTGTGCTTATAAAAGAAAGGTTTTTTAATACGGGCAACCCGCCTGCTGCTGACCAGGACTATGCATTTCAAAGCCTGGCAGTAAATATGCGGGGCTATATTCAAAATGTGGCCAATGGAAATAATGCTATGGTAATAAACAGTGAATTCAGGTTGCCGGTATTCACAACGATCTTTTCAAACCCGATCAACAATGCCTTCCTCCGCAACTTCCAGATCATACAGTTCTTTGACTTTGGAACCGCATGGAACGGCGCTTACGATAAATTAAAAAGGCCGGATGTTGTTTACGGTCAACCCCCGGTGCAGGTAAAAGTTAAAGCAGGCGGCCTCGGTCCTTTTGCCGGTGGTTATGGATTTGGTGCAAGAAGTACCGTGCTCGGCTATTTTTTAAAATTTGATGCAGGCTGGCCCATGACCGGTTTCTTTAAAGATAAACCGGTGTTATACATTGCAATGGGAGTTGATTTTTAAAATATACCCTTACAAATAATTTATACTGCCCGGTTCAAATAACCGGGCAATTTTTTTACCGAAAAATATAAAAGATAAAAGAGTATGGTAAGCAGTAATGTTATTCCCCAGGTGCGTAAATGTTCAAAAGGGAAAATGAATCGATGAATGATCGATGATAACAGGCCCAAAGGGTTGCTGATGATATCCCAGCTATTCCACCTGAGGAATCTACCCAGGTAAACACCAAATGAACCCAGGAATAATATTCCGGCAATTATTATTGGAATTCTTTTTTCGCTGAACCATTTTGTCAAAAATCTTTCTACCCGGTATAGTGAAATAAAAGCCATCATTAAACCAACTACAGAAGAAATGAACAGCAATATCGCATCAAACCATTTGGGTACAGAGGTATCGATCTGTAAATGTATGAGGTCAGTTATGATATAGAGTGCATTGGGAAAGAAAAGTAACCACACGATAAACAGCATTGCCTGTTTCCATTTACTTTCCGTAAAAGGTTTTATCAAATAGTAACTTATGGTGAAGGGTATCCATGCCAGGAAAATATTCCATACCAGGAACGTAAAAAGAAAAGTACCCGAATAATATATCCTGCAACAGATCAATACTGCAATAAATGCAAAGATCGCAAGCAGTATTTTTTGAAATGTTAACCGGGTATCCATAATTAAAATGATCTTATTAAAGCTGTTATCTTAGGAAGGAAAATAATGATCCCGGAAATAAAACTGATGGCAGCAGCTACCAGCACAGCACCGGCTGCAATATCCTTTACCGCTTTAATGCCGGGATGAATGCCTACACGAACTACGTTAGATAGTTTCTCAATTGCAGTGTTCATCATTTCCATAGCCATAACAAAGGCTATAGAAAACAGTATGACCAGCCATTCATTGAGCGAGATATTTAGTCCAATTCCCAGCAATATGGCGATCACTGCACATACCGCATGGATCTTAAAATTAGTTTCAGAGGTAAAACAAATTTTAAGACCCTGCCAGGCATAACCAAAAGACCTTAACAGTTTCATGGCTGATCAATTTGTTGCATAAGTGACCGGGTGGGTATCTCCAGGATCTCAAACCATTTCCAGTTGGCGATCGGCATACATTTCCTTCCGCGTTTATATGCTTTTCTAAAGCTGCTCCAGTATTCCGGCATGGTCACAAATCCATATATTACCGTAGCAATAACCGGGAATGACAGATGGCCATTACCCAGCATAAAGCACTGCAGGCAGCCTTCACCCTCATCTGTCGTATCATAGCCAAGTAAGATATGCTTGATGTCGTGCCGTGCATAATAAGGCAACAGGTCGAGCTTTTTTATTTCTAAAAAATTGATAAGGTCATTACCGAGACTACCCGCCGGGAAATCTTTTAATTCTTCCCGTGTATAAGGGAATATTTCCGGCTTACGAATGATCCGTAATATGGGTAATGCCATGCGGTGTGTCAGGTATACAAGAAAGGCAGACCGCATTTTTTTTATTTTCCAATATATCTTCATGTTGCATTTGTTTTACGGTCCATTCCATACCAGTCAATTTTTCTACTCAGGTACATGGCTGTTGCCAGCAGCACAAACAAGCCGATGCTGCCAAAGAGCAATGCATTATCCACCATTTGTATCAGCACGTAAATAAAAAGGTATAATGTTGACAGCAGTAAAGCGAAGATCAAAACCATTTTCGTTTTCTTAAAAATGCTTTGGGTGTACCAGCTAAGTAAAAGTACTGTTGCCGCCGAAGCGATGAGATAGGCAACAGGGAATTGAATGTATTCCGAAATGGAAAGCAGCAATGTATAAAAAACCACCAGGGCCATACCGATGAGGATATATTGCAGCGGATGAACGGGCCGTCGCTGGAATATCTCTGTAAAAAAATAGGCAAAAAAAGTAAGTGCGATGACAAGGATGGCATACTTCAGTGACCGCATGGTTTGTGCGTAGGCATCAAATGGTGAAAGAAGTATCACACCAAAGCCACTTTCCCTTAACCCCGCTTTTATACTGCTGTTGCTCATAAATACTTTCGGGAAATCCCTGTTGAACTCCGACACAACCCAGTCTGCTTCAAATCCTTTCTTAGATACGCTTTCGGTATCCGGCAAATATTTACCATCGAAGGCAGGGTTCGGCCATGAAGAGGAAAAATGCATGGATGTACGGCTGCCGGTTGGCATGCAATATAATTTCTCGGAGCCCTGCAATGTGAGCTCGACAGAAAAACTGATCTCTTTTTCCTGGAATGAAGAATCAAGTGGCAAAGACGCAGAAATACCCTGGTTCACCAGGCTGTTTTCCGGGAGACCTGCCTGCATATTCATCAACTGGTCGTTCCATTTAATCGTCTGTTGCTTGATGCCTTTCAGATCTGAGATACCAATACAAAGCTTGGCCTCGTTCCATTTTATGAATGCCGGGTTTATTCCCGGAGATACAATGCTGTTTTTTAAGAACTTTCCTTTAAGTACCAGTGGCCGGGTAGTGAATACCGGTACTTTATAGATACTGCGATAACGTATCTCGGGTTCAATGACCGCTTTGATGTTGAGGTCTTCAGGCAAAAGATAGATGGATCTCTTTTCAACAGTTCCGTTGGCAGCTAAGTCGGTATAGGGTATGTCTAAAAACGGGCCTGTAATGGTTTGTTCAGATGACCATTTATTGCTTATCTCTTTCGTTACTTCCTGTTTTCTTTCCTTCCGTTCACTTACCAGGTACATGATGATAAAAGTGGGAACAAGCAATGCCAGTACAAGGAAAGCAATGAAAAATGATTTGAGTACCAGTTTGTTCTTTTGCCAGAAACTAAGTTGCGGCTGCGGTTGCGGGTCCATATTGACGTGTTTTTATATTTTAGAAAGTACTTTGTATTTCAAAGTGTTATGTTAAAAAAAATTTATTTTACAGAACCGATCATCTTTGATAAAGCTTCCAGGTGAAGTTTGAATTCCTTCTCCCCTGCCCTGGTTATCGAATAAGTTGTATTTGTCTTCCGCCCGATAAATCCTTTCTGCACTTTCACAAACCCGGTGTCCTCAAGTGTTTTTAAATGACTGGCCAGGTTACCATCGGTTATATCAAGCAATTCTTTCAGCTCATTAAAGCTCACGGCATCATTTACCATTAACGCACTCATGATCCCGAGGCGGATACGGCTGTCGAAGATTTTATTAAGATTTTCTATCGGATTTTTCATTCAGCTTGTAATTTAATTCCGCTCATATTTCCACCACATCATTACACCATAAACAATATGGAGAACGCCAAAGCCCATCGCCCAAAAATAAAGTCCGTAACCTACATACCAGCAGTTAATGATCCCGAGTAATAACTGGCAATAGCCAAGGTACCTGATCTCTCCCAGGGTATACTTGCTTGCATTCACCAGGGCAAGTCCGTAAAAGATCAAGCAACCGGGTGCTATTAACCCATAGTTACCAAACTGCATTTGCTTGTATAAATAGATACCGCCGGCTGCCATTGGTATCGCCACATTGATCAATAGCCGCTTTGAAGTTGATCCCCACATCGGTATTTTATTCTTCCTGCTGCGGAGATAGGTGAACAAAAAAGCAAGAAGGAGAGCGGCGCAGAAAGTAAAAACGGCGATCTGGAAGAGCCGGTGGCCCATAAAATCCTGCAACGATTCTACCTCGATCGTGCGGTTGACAATTGCCCGGTAGCTGGAGGGACCGCCATTCTCTACAATTACATTATTGGCAAACCATGCACCCGCCAAAGCACAGACACCCGCGGCAATACCGCTTATACCACTAAGACTTATGAAGCGACTGCTGCGTTCCATCATCTTTTTGATGTGCTGCAGGTCTTCTAAAGGTTGATTTTGCTCGTTCATATAAAAGCACTTTGAAATACAAAGTAAATCATTGTTTTGGATTGTGCAAATTATTTTTGGGAGCCGGCAATAAATCTTTATTCAACCCCACAGGCGTCGCACTCTTTTACTGCATATCTTTATTGAGCCGTAAGACCTCCAATTAAACAACAGCAAACATAAAATGAAAACACCCTCCTGTATTATTATCTTTTTTCTTTTTTCTGTACACGGCTTTACACAGACCAGGATAAACCCGGCGCTTATTGATATTGTAAGGGATTCATTTGGCGTACCCCATATTTTTGCTAAAACTGACGCTGAAGTAGCATACGGACTTGCCTGGGCCGAAGCAGAAGATGATTTTAAAAGTATGCAGGAAGTGATATTACCCGCCAAGGGCCTCATGGCAAGAGTGCAGGGAAAGAAAGGTGCTGCGGGTGATTATGCTTTTGCACTTTTCCGCTGCGCAGCAATAACAGAAGAAAAATGGCATACCCTTTCACCCGCATTTTTAAAACTTATTGATGGTTATTTGCAGGGCTTGAATGACTATGCAAAAAAGCACCCGGGTGAAATATTGCACAGGAAGTTATTCCCGGTTACGCCAAAAGAATATGTCGCTTCTTCTGTTTTTGCACTTACCATATTCAATGGCGCCGACCAGGCCCTCGTACGGATCTTTAATAACAACGAATGGGAAGTTCCTGAACTCAATAAAAAAGGCAGCAACTCTGCCGCTGTAAGTGCATCTAAAACCACTACCGGCGAAGCCTTTCTTTTGGTAAATGCACACCAGCCCAATACCGGCCCGCAATCATTTTATGAAGCACATCTTTGCAGCGAAGAGGGACTGAATATAACAGGGGGATTACTGGCAGGCGGGCCCTGCATCCTGCATGGCGTAAATGAATACCTGGGCTGGGCACATACCGTAAATTATTGCGACCGTTTGGATGAATACCAACTGGAAATGAATCCTAATAATTCTTTACAATATAAGTTCGACGGCCAGTGGATCGATCTTGAAGTAAAGACCATCAAGCTTAAAATAAAGGGCATTCCCATTAATGTAAAAAGAAAGGTTTACTGGAGTAAATACGGCGCCACCATGAAGAACAGCCAGGGCTTCTTTTCAATAAGGCTGGGCGCTAACATGAAGATCGGCGTACTGGACCAATGGTACCAGATGAACAAGGCAAGGAATTTTACAGAATTTTATTCAGCGCTGAACAGGCAGGAACTGAGTATGTTCAATATCATGTATGCCGATAAGCAGGACACCATTTTTTATATCAATAACGCATTAATGCCCATAAGAGATCCCTCGGAGCAATACAACTGGAGAAGGACAGTGCCGGGTAATACTTCTAAAACACTGTGGACACAATTCCGGGGTATAAAAGAACTGCCGCAATATATTAATCCCAAAAGCGGTTATTTATTCAATACCAATCATTCTTCTTTCCTGGCCACAGCTCCTGCGGATAATTTAAGCCCTTCTGCATTTGCAAAAACAGATGGATGGGAATTATACAACCTTAACCGGAGTGTGCGCTTTTTGGAATTGTTTCCGCAGAAAGAAAAAATAAGCTATGAAAAATTCAAACAGATAAAATTTGACAGGCAGCTTCCCAACGAGTTGCAATACCCTTTCAGGTTTGATTCATTATTTTCACTTAACCCAAATGATCATCCCGGGCTTGCGCCGGTAATAACTGCATTTAAAAACTGGGATAAACGTGGCGATGCGGATAGTAAAGGGGCTGCAGTGTTTTTTCTTATGTACGAATACCTGAAAAGAACTTTACCCGACCGTACACCAAGGCTGCTTACAAAACAGGAAGCTGTAGCAACTTTCACCCATGTAAGTAATTATATGCAAACCAATTTTGGAAGGACCGACCTGACCTTAGGTGATATACAAAAGCTGGTAAGGGGAGATAAGGAATGGCCTTTAAGCGGCTTTCCTGACCTGTTATCGCCGCAATGGACCGCACAATATAAAGAAGGCAAATTAAAATCCGTTGGTGGTGATGGTTTGATCATGTTTGTGCGTTTTCCAAAGCAGGGCCTGCCACAAATTGAGACCATCAATATGTATGGTGCAAGTGCAAAGCCCGGCAACAGGCATTTTGACGACCAGGTGGAAATGTACCTGCAGCAAAAAACAAAGAAGATGACGCTTGATAAAGCAACAGTGTATAAAAATGCGGAAAGGGTTTATCATCCGTCAGATTAAATTTATATATTGTTCCATCTTTTAACCTTAAACTAAACTTTATGTTTGACTCAGATTTTGAAATCCCAATGGTCCTGATCTTATTCGGCCTGGCTATAGCGGTTATCCTGATCGCTGCAATGTGGAAAATTTTTGAAAAGGCAGGACAAGAGGGATGGAAAGCTATAATTCCATTGTATAACTTTTATGTTCTGTTAAAAATTGTTGGCAAACCCGGCTGGTGGCTGCTTCTTTGCTTAATTCCCTTTGTAAATTATGTGTTCGTTATCTGGACCTATAATATGCTTTCGAAAAGTTTTGGAAAGGATGAAGGCTTTACGGTAGGCCTTGTTTTGCTGGGCTTTATTTTCTTGCCGATCCTGGGTTTTGGGCCTGCAAAATATCTCGGCCCCTTCGGAGACCCGGTTGCTTTCCAGGCATACCAAAAGCACGATGAGCTTGAAAACTTTGGCAAACCGGATCAATAAATAATTATGATTCATTCAAACAAGCCTGTATCATACTGCAGGCTTGTTTTATTTCTTCATTTGAAATGGTCAGCGGCGGTACGATACGCATACAGTTAGCAGCAAATAAAAACCAATCGGTAAATACACCGGGATCGGGGCGCTTTGAGCGACCTGAACCCTGAAGTAAAGCGTCGATGATCTTTTTATTCATTTCAAAATCCTCAAATTCCACAGCCATCATCAGGCCACGGCTTCTTACTGCTTTTATTTTTGGGTGACGGAGCAGTGAAATAAATAATTCTTCTTTTTCTTTTACAGTACTTACCAATTTTTCATTCAGCAAAACATCAAACGCGGCAAGGCCGGCAGCACAACAAACCGGGTGGCCCCCAAATGTATTGATATGGCCCAGCACCGGGTCATGTGTAAAAGAATCCATTATTTTTTTATCGGCAATAAAAGCGCCCAATGGCATACCGCCGCCCAGTGCTTTGCCCAGTAATAAAATATCGGGTACAATGGCAAACTGCTCAAAGGCCCAAAGAGACCCATTGCGGCCAAAGCCGCATTGTATCTCATCGAGTATTAAAAGTGTTCCGGTGGCATAACATTTTTTTCTTAATGCCTTTAGCCAGTCGTTTTGCGGAACCAAAACGCCCGCCTCCGCCTGTATGGTTTCGGCAATTACACAGGCAGTCCGCTCTGTTATATTTTCAAGTCCTTCAAAAGAATTATAATCCAGTTGCAGCACATCGGGTAATAAAGGGCGAAATGCCTGTTGCCAGTATTCGCTACCCATAACACTCAGTGCTCCCTGCGTACTGCCATGGTAAGAATTTTTAAAAGAGATGATCTGTGTCCTGTTTGAATATCTTTTCGCAAGCTTCATGGCGCCTTCTGTTGCTTCGGAGCCGGATGCAGTAAAGAAGACCGAGTTAAGTGAAGCGGGTAAATGACCGGTTAGCGCTTTGGCATATTGCACCTGCGGGCTTTGCACCAACTCCCCATACACCATGATGTGCAGGTAATCATCCAGTTGTTTTTTTATGGCGTCAATGACCTTTGGATGGCGATGTCCTACATTGCACACGCTGATGCCGCCGATGAGGTCAATATATGCTGCGCCATTTACATCATATAATTTACAGCCTTCTGCTTTTACAATTTCCAGGCAAAGCGGAGCCGCTGAGGTTTGTCCTACATGGTTCAAAAAAAGTTGCCGGTTGGTCATCATTTAAAATTAGTGCAAAAATAAAGGTAGTTGCATTTTGTTTCGGGCCATTCTTTTAAGCGGAATTAATTAACTTTTCACTCAAAATATAAACGGCTTAGTTTCGTAATTTGTGAAATAAATATCATTGAAAAGCTTTTAATTAATAAATTACCTGATGAAATTCTTTCTTGCCCTTTTTTCCTGTTTCAGTTTTAGCTTGTTTGCATATGCACAGGAAAGCGCCAGGCCAAAGATCGGGCTCACCTTAAGCGGGGGCGGCGCCAAGGGATTAGCACATATTGGCATTTTAAAAGCAATTGACAGCGCTGGGCTGAAGGTTGATTATATAACCGGAACCAGCATGGGCGGCATCATGGGCGCTCTATACGCGGTGGGATACAGCGGCAACCAAATTGAACGGATCGTATCTGAAATAGACTGGGACCAGTTATTTTCAAACCAGATACCCCTGCGGGTGCTTTCAATGGAAGAGAAACATCAATACAGCCGCTTTGCGGTTGAACTGCCCTATATCAACAATAAGATCAGGCTGCAAACGGGTGTTATAAAGGGACAGGAACTTAACCTGAAATTTTCGGAACTTTTTTTTCATGTTTATGACGTGAAAAATTTCGATAGTTTTTATATACCTTTTAAATGCATGGCCACCGACCTGGAAACAGGTGACCTTGTGGTTTTGGATACCGGTAATATAGTTTCTGCGTTGAGCGCCACTATGGCCATTCCTTCTATTTTTTCTGCTGTAACGATCGGCGATAAAAAACTTGTTGACGGAGGTGTGGTACGCAACTTTCCTGTAAAAAATGTAAAAGAAATGGGCGCCGATATCGTGATCGGCAGTAACGTAAGCGGGGGCCTTTCTGCAAAAGATAAAATAAACAATCCCATTGATGTGATACTGCAGATGGCTTTTTTTAAGGAAGCAAGCGATTTTAAAGAAGAGCTGCCGCTGACCAATATTTATATTTATATGCCGCTGGAAAAATATTCGATGAGCAGTTTTGGAAGCACTAAGATCATCCTGGAAGAAGGACTTGCAACCGGCCGTGCTTATTACCCGCTGTTTAAAAAGCTTGCAGATAGTATAAATGCACTGGGCGCAGTTCCTGCAAAAAAAACAGATACGTCTAATCACCAAAGCGTTTTCCTAACAGACTATAAGGTAAACGGGTTAAAGAAAACCACCCCGGGTTTTCTCACCCACCTGATGAATTTTTATGATCACCGGAATTATACCCCTGCCCAGATCAATAAAAGTATCCGCCGGGCATACGGATCACGGTATTACAATAACATCACTTATACTTTGGAGACTGTAAAAAAAGATACCGCAAGAATTATTTTTACCGTGGAAGAAAACCCGGGAACATTTGTAAAGGCCGGTTTATATTATACACGCTTCAGGGGAATTAATGTAAACGTAAATTTAACCACCCGTGATTTTGTCATTCCAAACTCACGCAGCCTCGTCTCCCTTTCATTGGGTGAAAGCATACAGGTAGAAGCCGAGCACCTGCAATACCTGGGGCGTATCAAGAATTTCGCTTTTATTCCTGGTTTCCATCTTGAAAACCTCGACGTGAATACCTATACTGATTTTAAACAGGAGGGCGCCTACAAGCAGGTCTTCTATAAAGGGTTCCTGAATTTCCAAAACAGCGGAAGCAACAGGTTTACTGTTGGCGCCGGCACTTCTTTTGAATACACACATTTAAATCCAAGGATCCATTCTGCAAAAGAGGTACAGGGAAAATACACGGCTATTAAAAGCTATGTATATTTTAAATACAACAGCGTTAACCAGATATTTTATCCCACAAAAGGGATGAAGATAAATACAGAATTGGGCCATGTATATAACCAACGGCCAAACCTTACAGCTTTTGAGAACGGGCTCCCGGTAATTCCCTCCAATTTGAATTTTGAGAATTACAGCCGTGCGGTATTTGACGGATCGGTCTTTGTTTCCTTAAAACCGAGACTAACATTTTTTTCAGAACTCCAGGCAGGTATAAATTTTACCAGCCAGCCCAATGTGCTGAACAATTTTTTAATCGGCGGTATCAATGGCAATTTTCGTAACCAGGTAAGATTTGCAGGATTACAGGAAGCAGCAATAAACTCTTCCAGTGTTGTGGCATTGCAACTGGGATTACGCCAGACCCTTTGGAACAATGTTTATGTCATTGGCCGGATCAACGGCTTACTGAAAGATTTTGCGACGAATAATAACAGCACTTCAAAAACTTCAGCCTTTAGTGGCTATGCACTGACATTTGCCTATAAAACTCCTATCGGTCCGCTGGAGTTAAGCGCCATGTACAGTGACCAGAGTAAAAGGCTGCAATCTTATGTACTGTTCGGAATTCCTTTTTGATGAAATCTACTTTAATTTAGCAATGTATCGCTGCATAAAGCTGGAAAAGTACAAGTGAGTGACACAACGATGTTTAATAGATTTACAAATGCCTGTTACAAAAAATATTACATCATCTTCTAAACAATCTTCTCCTTGTCCCCTTTAGGGGATAGGGGCAAGGACCTGATCTTATGCCTGTAATTCTTCCCGTAAAAGGAGTGCTGCCCATCTTTGGTAATGACTGCTATATAGCGCCAAATTGCACTATTGTGGGTGATGTTGTGATGGGTGATAATTGCAGTATCTGGTTCAACGCGGTTTTAAGGGGAGACGTAAATACCATCCGCATGGGCAATAAGGTAAATGTGCAGGACGGGGCTGTAATTCACTGTACTTACAAGAAAGCGGCCACTACAATAGGAAATAATGTTAGTATCGGACACAATGCAATTGTACACGGATGCGTTATAGAAGATAATGTGCTCATTGGCATGGGGGCCATTGTAATGGACAATGCAGTGATAGGCACAAACAGCATAATCGGGGCAGGTTCGGTAGTGCTGGAAAATACCCGGGTTGAACCGGGAAGTATATATGCAGGCATACCAGCTAAAAAGATAAAGGATATCAGCCAGGAAATGATCAGCGGGGAAATAGACAGGATAGCCAATAACTACGTGATGTATAGCGGTTGGTTTAAAGAGGGAGAAGACAAAAAGTAAGATTTGACGGGTTGCCAATAAAATATTTATCTTTAAAAGATGAAAAAAATACTACTACTGCTTATATGTGCTTCGTTCTTATTGAGCGGATGTTTCATCAGCCGGATATTTACCAAAAAAGAAAAATACGGCTGCCCGACCAATGGAAGAAATGTAGGCGCAGAGAAAATACTGGCAGGTGATGAAAAGGCAATTAAAGCAGAGAAGAAAGCCAAATATAAAGGCGGGAAAAAAGCCTATAAAGAATAATTACCGGCCGTTTTTCGCTGATAATTTCAAGACCTAATATCTTAATCATAAAAACCCTTACCCATGTGCTACGAACTGAAAACTACCAATGGCTGTACCGAGGCTGTTATCGATGACAACTGTGGTATCTCAAAATTTTATGCTATTGCCAATACACTGGCAAAAGACCTAAAAGTAAAATTCCTTAACCAGATAGATGATGCTGAGACCCTTGACTGGGATTTCCAGTACCGTGGACAATTCTTAACCCTCCACTATAATATCTTCAACGGCGTAAGCATTTACCCGCAGCAGAAAAAAAATCTTTCCAAGAACAATAACGTGGTGATGGAAGTTGCTCACTTTTTAGAGCACAGAATATATTAAGCAGACCACAGTCGACAGACGACTGACCACAGTTGTCCGTTGTCCTCAGTAGCTTTTTTCATTGATCGTTTCCAGGATATTACAATAACTGATGTAGCGGTCCATGTGAATGCCGCCATCCTGTACAGCGGCTTTTACAGCGCATCCCGGCTCATTCAGGTGCATGCAGTTATTGAACTGGCAGTCGTTGATCAAAGCCCGCATTTCGGGAAAATAATGAGATAGCTCTTTTTTTGAAATATCCACCAGGCCCAGCTCTCGTATTCCGGGTGTATCAATGATCTGTCCGCCAAAAGGAAGGTCGAACATTTCAGCAAACGTAGTTGTATGTAACCCTTTTCCGCTCCAGCCACTTACATCCTGTGTCTTTAATTTCATATCGGGGAAAATGATATTGATAAAAGATGATTTGCCTACACCCGAATGGCCACTAAGCAAGGTCACCTTGTCCTTCAATAAATTCTTTACTTCTTCTACTCCGGTTCCTGTTTCAATGCTCATAGATATCACCTTATAGCCTATGGCTTCATAAATGCTTTTTACGAGATCGAATTTATCCTGCTCCTTTTTTTTATAGAGGTCGGCCTTATTAAATACAATGATTGGCGGAACGTGATAAGCTTCTGATGTTACTAAAAACCGGTCAATAAAACCCTGTGATGTTTTGGGGTCTTTAAGCGTTGCAAATAATAATGACTGGTCGAGGTTGGAAGCAACAATATGGTGCTGGTGTTTATTTGCAGGAGAAGCACGGGTGATATAATTCCTGCGGTCATTTATTTCTGTAATGGTCACCGAATCCTCCAGCTCATTTTCCGTTTCGATCACTACCTTGTCGCCAACTGCGATGGGATTGGTGCTGGTAAGCCCGTCAATTTTGAACTTGCCCAGGATGCGTGCATTGAATTGCTTACCGGCATCATCTTTAACGACATACCAGCTGCCTGTGCTTTTATAAACGGTTGCATTCATTGGGCGCAAATTACAAGATTAATACGAATCGGACTGCTGGGCCTCTGGTTTAGGCAGGAGAGTTAGAAATTGTTTTACTATTTTTAGTAGCGTATTCCAGCGCTAATTCAAACTTTAGCCGCAACTTTAAATGATACACCCTAAAATATGTGGAGACGGATTGTAGCATACTTCCTGTTCGGACTTGGCTTTTTAACTATAACATTCTTCAGAAGATACTCTGGAGATATAATTCCTTATCCAATTTTATTTTGGCTACTTGGAATACTTATGTTTTGGGGCGGCTATCTTTTTTTACGTTATACTCCTACATCCAAGGAGATCAATATTCAAAGGCAACTTGCTGAAATGATTGCAGATTTAAAAGAAAATGGAGAACAAATAAAAGTCGACTTAACAAAATGTGAACTAAAAGAACATAATTATTTTGAAGAAAGAGATAGTTATGGACACAGTAATGAGATACTAACCCTTAATATTGAAAGAGAAATTCAAACCTGGAATGCAATTGGGGGAAGCGCTATAAAAAATGTGGAACAAGTTCAAATTATACAATCTGTAATTCTATTCAAGCACAACAATATTCGTACTGGCAAAGCTGAAAAATTTATAAGCCGGATTATTCCGAAAGATAAAATAACATTAACTTTCTATTTAGACCGACAAAAATATACAACACTCTTTGTAGACAGATCAAATAGAGATCGTTATTATTTTGACCTTGATTTTTTAAACAGCTAGAATTTCTATTCATTAACAAGGCTGCAGCAACATCAGATTCATAATTTAATTTTTAGAATTCAAAAAATGACCTCAATAGTCAAAGCCAGCGAAAAAGACTCAGCACTAGTTTCAGAGATCGGCAGAGATACTTTTTTAGAATCGCATGGGCACAGTGCCAGCCCGGAAGATGTAAGTAATTACGTGGCTGAAAAGTATAGTGAGGCTGTTCTCCGGCAGGAATTAAGCGATCCAAAAAATATCTATTATATCATTTACCACGACAAAAGACCCGCCGGTTACTCCAAGATCATTTTCAACCTTCCGTATGAAAACAGCCCGGTACAAAATATTGCAAAGCTGGAACGGATCTATTTATTAAAAGAATTCTATGATCTGAAGCTGGGCATGGAGCTTTTGCAATTCAATATCGAGCTTTCAAAAAAAAATGACCAGGCGGGTATCTGGCTATACGTATGGAAAGAGAATCCAAGAGCGGTCAATTTTTATATAAAGGCCGGGTTTGAGATCATTGGCAGCCATGATTTTAAAATTTCAGAAACGCATTCAAACCCTAATCATCAGATGTTGCTTAGGTTCTAACCAGGGAGGATTAAATACGATTCAGGCCGCTTTAGCGTCCCGACCCTGCTAAGGGAATTTACGGAATACGGTGAAGCGTAGTAATACTTCCAAAAAAAGAAAGAACAACGCGGCAATTACAAAAGGAAAATATTTTTCTGTCTGGTTGGTGAATGTTGAGAATTCCACTTTTGATTTTTCGAGCCCGTTTATCTCATCATAGATACCGGCTAGGCCCTCATTATCTTTTGCCCGGAAATATTTGCCTCCTGTTTCGGATGCGATCTCTTTCAACAATTTTTCATCGATGGAAACCTTGCCGCTTTGCATTACCACACCCATTGGTGTATTTACCGGCTGCTGGGCATAGCCATCGGTTCCAACACCAATGGTATATACTTTTACCTGGAAGGCCTTGGCGATCTCTTTGGCTGTTTTAGGATCGATAAGGCCGCCATTGTTTTCCCCGTCAGTCAATAAGATGACCACTTTGCTTTTTGACTTGCTGTTGCGTATGCGGTCTACACTGGTACCCAGGCCGGATCCTATAGCTGTGCCATCTTCCAGCAAACCATTGCGGATATTTTGAATGGCAGCTATCAATACATTGCGATCGGTGGTAAGCGGGCATTGCGTAAAACTCTCTCCAGAAAAAATAACGATGCCTATCCTGTCAGTCAGGCGTTTATTGACAAAATCGATCGCAACCTTTTTTGCCGCTTCAAGCCGGTTGGGGGTAAGGTCCTGTGCGGTCATGCTTCCGCTTACATCTATGCAGAGGATAATATCAACGCCTTCGCCTTCCACGTTCTGTTCTTCAAATTTTGTTTGTGGCCGGGCAAGTGCTGTGATAATGCATATTATAGCAAGCAACCTTAATACAAAAGGCAGGTGCCGGAAAGCGGTCTTCCAACTGGTCAACCCTTTGGCTGATGAATCCGAAATAAGGAAAGAACCCTGGTGCCGGTTATTTTTAAACGCATACCAGCCTATAAGTACGGGTATCAAAACCAGTAAACTGAAGGACCAGGGCTGGCCAAAGGTTATATTTTTAAAATAATCAAAAAGCAAAATCTGTTTAGGGTTTTGTGTTTACTGTTTGTCCGCCGGATCCGGTGGATTGTTCTATTAAATTTATTGTAGCTTTTATCGTCATCATATATTCCTCAGATTCTGACACCGGGGGAAGGTATTTGGCAAACTTTACCGCATCATTACAACGAAGTGCTGTTGCGAGTGCCGAAATATTTTCCTGCGACATATTACTCTCTTTCATTCTTATCAACAGATCACTGGTTGTTTTATTTAAGAGATTATTATTTTGCTTACGTCCAAGGTACATTTTAAATATACCTGATAACTTAATATGAAATAGTTTTACTTCTTCTGCATTTTGCAAATTGTATTGTGCCAGTTTTTTTATTTCCTGCATCGCTTCAACATAAGGGGGTAGTTTGTATGCCGGTCCTGCGGGTTTTAGCTTCCTGTTCTTCTTCCAATACCTGTACAATAAAAAAATGATCACCAGGAGCAAAACAATACCGCCGGCAATATAATACCATAGATAATCTGTATAAGATACCAGGATGATCGGTTTTATGTCCCTGAGTTCGTTGCTGCTATCAGCAGGAGAATAACCCACATTGATGGCTATGGAATCCGTTTGGAGTGTTCCTGCTTTTAAGGAAGGAAATACCCATCTTCCTGAATCGAAGCTGGTAAAAATAATTGTTTGTTCAAAAGTCTTCGGGTTATCCGCATTACCTGTGCTATCAACCTTGCCTGTTTCTACAATATCAAAATGGGGAATGGAATCCGGGATAATAAACCAATTCTTCAGGTTTGGGTTAGCCGTTGGAAATACTGCTTTTATCTTAAGCTGTACCTGCTCGCCGATCAGGATGTCTTTTTTATCGGTAGAAGTTTGAATGTCCTGGCCAAAACAAAAAGATGCGCAAAAAGAAAAACAGCTTGCCATTCCAATATATAGTGCTCTCGGGTTGTTTTTTCTTTTCGTCATTATTACTTACTGATCATCTTCTTTTAATAAAAAATTTCTGCAATATTTTTACATAGTCGTCATCTGTACGCACGTGCAACAACTCTGCACCTGCCTGCCTGAAATAGTTTTTACTCAATTCACTCTGCTCCATAAAATGTTGCTGGTAATTATAGCGAACCAGAACATTACTGCTGTCTATCCATTTACTTTTATTGGTTTCGGGGTCCTGCACCTGTAACAACCCTGCATCAGGCAACTGCATATCCATTTTATCATATACCCTTATGCCGATCACATCATGCTTATTGCCAATTACCTTCAGGTCATCATCATAACCCGTAGCTAAAAAATCGCTTAATAAAAAAGCAATGCTTCTTTGTTTTACCGACCGGGTGAAAAATTTAATAGCTCCATCCAGGTCTGTGCCTTTTTTTGTAGCCTCCACGGTCAGTAACTCCCTTACAATATACAAGGCATGTTTTCTTCCCTTCTTTGGAGCAATGTATTTATCAATTTTATCACTAAAGAAGATCACGCCTACCTTATCATTGTTACTGATGGCGCTGAAAGTAAGTACAGCACCCAGTTCCACAATAAGGTCCTTTTTTTGCTTGGTTACGGTTCCAAAAAAATTGCTGGCGCTTGTGTCTATTAGCAGCATTACGGTAAGTTCTCTTTCTTCTTCAAACACCTTGGTAAAAGGATGGCTGAATCTTGCGCTAACGTTCCAGTCTATAAAGCGTACGTCATCACCGGCATAATATTCCCTCACTTCGCGGAAGCTCATACCCTTTCCTTTAAAGGCAGAATGATACTCACCCGTAAATAAATGCGTGGTGATCTTCTTGCTCTTGATCTCGAGCTCGCGGACCTTCTTTAATATCTCTTCTGTTGTTAACATTAATTGTTACTGGTTCCTGGTTTCTCGTTGTTTTGTTTCTCGTTGTGGAGATTATAGCATTTATAAATTATTCATTCTCCCAACGATCAACAAGAAACGAGAAACATTGCTTTACGGTACATTTACCACCCTTAAAATCTCATTTATTATCTGCTCCACATTTATATTCTCAGCTTCTGCTTCATAGGTTAAGCCGATACGATGGCGCAGTACATCCTTACAAATACTTCTTACGTCTTCGGGAATAACATAAGCCCGCTTATTTAAAAAAGCATATGCTTTAGCTGCAAGCGCTAAATTGATACTTGCCCTTGGCGATCCGCCAAAGCCGATCAAAGGTTTAAGTTTGGGCAGGTTGTACTTATCAGGGTATCGTGTTGCAAAAACAATATCCAGAATATAATTCTCAACCTTTTCATCAACGTATACCTGCCGCACCAATTCCTTTGCAGTCAATATCTCACTGGCAGATGCTACCGGGTTTATTGGCGGGAAACTCAAACCCAGCGTATTCTGGCGGATGATGAGCTGCTCTTCTGCTTTGGATGGATAATCTATTACCACCTTTAACATGAACCTGTCTACCTGGGCTTCCGGTAAAGGATAGGTTCCCTCCTGTTCAATGGGATTTTGTGTTGCCAATACAAGAAAGGGTTCCTGCAGTTTATAGGTAGTATCGCCAATGGTCACCTGCCTTTCCTGCATGGCTTCCAGTAAAGCGCTCTGCACTTTTGCCGGGGCCCTGTTAATTTCATCTGCCAGGATGAAATTGGAAAAGATGGGGCCCTTGCGAACGAAAAATTCATTCTTTGCCTGGTTATAGATCATGGTACCAACCACATCGGCGGGTAACAGGTCGGGCGTAAATTGTATGCGGCTGAAATCGGCATGAACAGACTGTGCCAGCGATTTAATAGACAAGGTCTTTGCCAGGCCCGGAACGCCTTCCAGTAATACGTGGCCATTGCTCAGCAGGCCTATAAGCAATCGTTCTATCATGCCCTGTTGTCCAACAATTACTTTACTTAACTCATCATTTATACGGGTAATAAACCCCGCTGCATGGTTGATCTTTTCGTTCAGTAAGCGGATGTCTTCGGAAGTTTGCGCCATAACTTTATTATTAAATTTGAGCTGCTATTTTTTTTATCTTGCAAAGTACGAACTATGCTCCAAACAAAAATTCTGCCGTTTTAAGCGGCAGGAAAAACTTTGTTAAAAGGCGCTTAAATTAAAAACCTTAATTATGATAGATCAACAACTTATTACAACCTCCAACACACTGGAAGGCTACCGCATTACCCAACACCTTGGCATCGTGAGAGGTATTACGGTAAGAAGCCGCAGCCTGTTAGGCAATATTGCGGGTGGCTTTCAAACCCTGTTCGGCGGCAAGATCTCCATTTACGTGGAATTGTGTGAAAGGACCAGGGAGGAAGCTTACCAGCTAATGTTGCAGCACGCCAATGAGCGTGGCGCAAACGCTATCATCAATATGCGGTATGATGCCAATGAAGTGATGAACGGCGTTACTGAAGTACTGGCTTATGGAACGGCAGTGATGGTTGAAAAAACTTAAAGCAATAATTCCATGATATGCTGATATCAACCGGCAGGAAGATCTTCTGGTTCATCTTTTGGAGTGCCATCATCGGGCTCTCAGTTTACTTTTATGTCTACACAATTCTTGACTACAGTGGAGGCTATGTTCCTGAAAATTTCAAGCGGGGCTTTTTCGACAGCAAGATCTGGTTCATCGGTCATATTGCGGGAGCATCAGCATCCCTGCTGTTAGGCCCGTTGCAGTTCTGGAAAAATTTCAGAACAAGGAATATGAAGTACCACCGTTTAGCAGGAAAGATCTTCATCTTTGGCTCACTCATTGCGGCCATCTGTGCTTTCAGGCTCAACCTTATGTATGATTGCAAACCCTGCCGTGTTTCACTGGGCATTTTATCAGTTATCTGGTTCTTCTGCACTGCAGCAGCATGGTGGGCTATAAAAAATAAGAACATCAAGGCGCATCGACAGTTCATGGTGCGCAGCTATACCGCTGCGCTGGCCTTTGTATTCATCCGCCTTTTTCCATTGTTTGGGTATAAGAATGTCTTCCCTTTTCTTGATTCGCAAATGGAAAGAAGAACAACAGCAGAATGGCTCTGCTGGGTGATACCTTTTTTAGTTATTGAAATTTATATGATATGGTGGCCCCAGCTTGCAATAAGATCTGCAGCACGAAAGGTCAGGCCGTAAAGAAATCAGCTTAAGTATTTTCCAACTATCGGCATCCTCCTCCCTACACCAAATGCTTTTGGTGATATGCGGATGATGGGACAAAACTGGTTGCGTTTGTATTCGTTGACATTTACCAGTTTTAAAATACGGTCAACCAGCACAGGATCAAATCCCTGTTTTTTAATTTCATTAGGTCCCTGCCTGCGTTCAATGTACTGGTACAGGATCTTATCGAGCTGTTCATACGGCGGCAGAGAATCGGAATCTTTTTGCCCCGGCCTCAATTCGGCACTTGGTGGTTTTAAAATAATATTGTTTGGGATGATCTCTTTATCGCTGTTGATATATTTTGCCAAAGCATATACCTGTAATTTATAGCAATCACCCAGCACGCCAATACCACCCGCCATATCGCCGTATAAGGTTCCGTAGCCTGTTGCCAGCTCACTTTTGTTAGACGTGTTCAGTAAGATATATCCAAACTTGTTGGCAATGGCCATCAGTAAATTTCCACGTGTGCGGCTTTGTATATTTTCTTCGGCAATACCAAATGGCAGGCCTTTGAATACGGGTTTCAGTTCCTCCAAAAAGCTATTGTAAATATTTTCGATAGGGATGATATCATAAGGGTTGCCGAGGTTCAAACTCAATTGCTCGGCATCATTTACCGAATGTGAAGTAGAATATTCTGAAGGCATGAGAACGGCCCTCACATTTTCTTTTCCCAAAGCCCTGCATGCAAGTACCATGGTAACAGCGCTGTCAATACCACCACTGCTGCCTATAATGGCCTTTGTAAATCCCATTTTTGAAAAATAGTCGCTTATCCCTAAAACAATAGCATCATGCACCTGGTTGATGTTCAGGTTCTCTTCCAGCCGGATTGGTTCCATCTCTTTATCCGGCATGCGGCTGGCCGGTTCTATTACCGCAGAATCAATAGTTCCGTTATCATTTAAATTAAAAGACTGAATGGCTTCTTCAAACATTGGAAGCTGTCCGCAAAGATTAGCCGCTGAGTCAAATACCAGTGATGCGCCGTCAAATACCACTTCGGTCTGGCTGCCAACAGCATTGCAATAGAATAGCGGTAATTTGTATTTGCGCACATTTGATTTGATGGTTGCCTTACGGTCCTCGTCATGTGTATAATCAAAGGGTGAGGCCGAAAGGTTTATCATCACATCCGGCTTTTGCTTCATCAGTTCATCCATCGGGCAGTTACGGTATAATGGATTATCTCCCAGGTTCCAGATATCCTCGCAGATCGTTACGGCCAGTTTTTTTCCTTTGAACGCCATCACACTCCACCCATATGCAGGTTCAAAGTAGCGGTATTCATCAAACACATCATAATTGGGCAGGCAGGTTTTATGTGCAATTCCTTTTATTTCTTTTTCATACAATAAATAAGCTGCATTGAACAGGTCTTTCCCTTCCTGAACAGCATTCCTGTCCGGCGCACCAACAAGCACAGCAATGGTATCTGCGTGTTGTTTTATGATATCAAGGGCGGCATAGCTTTTATTTATAAAATCATCAAATTCCAGGAAATCACGTGGGGCATAGCCGCAAACACTCAACTCGCTGAACACAATAAGGTCGCCGCCCTGTTGTTTGGCCAGCTCAATAGCCCCGACTATTTTTTTCGTATTGCTTTCAAAATTACCGATGTGATAATTTTGCTGTGCTAAAAATATTTTCATGCCCCAAACCCCCAAAGGGGCTTAACTTTATGTGTAGAAATGTTTTACCTGTTTGCAAAGTTAAATTAAGAAAATGAGAATAGTTTTTGTATTTCTTATCATGTGCGGCTTATTATTTTCATGTAATAACGGGGAGAAGGTACCGGATGTATCCGGTATTAAAATTGAACTATCGACCCAGCGCTTCGAAAAAGAATTGTTCGCTTTGGATACGCTGAATTTTACAACACAGCTTGACCTGCTGCAGGCAAAATATCCTTCATTCGGCGAAAATTTTTTAGCTACCATTTTAAATTGTGATCCCCGCTGGTCTGCCGATACAGCAGCAAATTATGTACGCGGCTTTATTACTGCCTATAAAACTGTGTTTGATACCGCAGAGATCGTATTCAAAGATTTTACCCCTTACGAAAAAGAAATAAAACAAGGGCTGCAGTTCCTGAAACATTATTTTCCGAATTATAAAACGCCACGCAAGATCATTACTTATATCGGGCCCCTTGATGGTTATGGCGATATTCTTTCTGATGATGCCATCATCGTTGGTTTGCATCATCACCTTGGTAAAAATTATTCATTGTACAAAACAGCAATGGTGCAGGAAATATATCCCGGTTATATCAGCAACCGTTTTGAACCCGGGTATATTACTGTGAACAGTATGAAAAATATGGTACTCGATCTCTTCCGTGAAAAAATGGAAGATAAGCCCCTTGTGCAGCAAATGGTGGAAAAAGGAAAGCGCCTGTATGTACTTAGCAAAATATTACCAGCCACTGATGAATATAAATTAATAGGATACACGAAGGAGCAGTTAAAAGATGTGTATGAACACGAACGGGCCATCTGGGACCTGTTTGTCCAGAATAATTTTTTGCAGACAATAGATAATAATATCATTAAAAATTATATCGGGGAGAGTCCAAAAACGCAGGAGCTTGGAGAGGCTTCACCGGGTAATATTGGTTCCTTTACAGGATGGCAGATCGTAAAAAAATTCATGCAGAAGAACCCGGGATATAGTTTACAGCAATTAATGGCTGCAGATGCAGAAACGATCTTTCGTGAAGCAAAATATAAACCCTGAGTGTTATGCGGCCTTTACCTGTTCAACTGCTGCTACAGGTCTTTTTCCGAGAGATATCATTACCCTGAAGTGTGAAGCTACGGCTTCAAACATGGTATCATATTTATTATAAGGCAGGTTATACTCTTTACATTTTTCCATTACTATTTTGCTGATGACCGGGTAATGTACATGGCTTACGCGTGGAAAAAGGTGATGTTCGATCTGGTAGTTCAACCCGCCAACAAACCAGGAAATGACCTTATTCCCCATTGCAAAATTTGCGGTAGTTTTCATCTGGTGCTCTGCCCATGCTAATTCCATATGCTTGGTAGCATCAAGAGGAACGTGTTCAAATTCTGTGTTCTCTACCACATGGGCTAATTGGAAAACCAGCGACAGGAACAATCCCATTACTACATTTAATACCATATACCCTGCAAGCCATGGCAAGAACCCCCATACCATGATCGGGATCGCGATGTAAAATGTGAGGTACAGAATTTTTGTTGTCCAAAAAATGATATGGTTCTTCACCGACATCTTCCAGGCATCCGTCGTAAATATCTTACGGGAAAAGTATTTTGTAAAATCCATTATGAATATCCAGAAAATAGTAGATAAAGAATAGACTGGCAAAAGATACAGGTATTGCACTTTATGGGCAGGCACCCATTTCTGCGATTCGCAGTGGCGAATGATAGGGCTTTTGGCAATGTCATCATCAATACCATCCACGTTGGTATAGGTATGATGAATGATATTATGTTTTTGCTTCCAGAAATAAGAGCTTGCCCCCATTGCGTTCAGGCTTAAACCCAGGAAGTCGTTCAACTTTGGCCTGGTTGAATAGCTCCCGTGGTTGGCATCATGCATTACACTAAAGCCAATTGACGCCAGCGCAATTCCTAAAACAGCGCACATTAATAGCGCCATTAAACCGCTTACCGGTGCAAATAACAATAAACTATACATCGCTACTGCAGTAAAAACAAGAATCAGGGTTTTGCTGAATAGCCTCCAATCGCCGGTTCTTTTAATTTTATTTTTCGTGAAATATTCCTCTACAGAATTTTTTACGCTTTGATAAAAATCGTTGTTACGGTTTGAAAATGTAATTTTTGCCATAATAAATAAACAGGTTGGTTAGAACATTGTTCTCACACAGGCTCCTGTATTGAAAAAGGGGATAAAAATTTGAAATTTAAGATCAGAGAATGCCTCTAAAATTATTTTCTTATAGCGAAAGGTAAGCTAAAAAATGATACAAGAAAGGTTAAATTAGCTCAATTTGAAAGGGGCATACATTTCAAAAGAAGGTATTGCTACATCAAAGGTTTTTTTATTACTTATATTCTCCATAAGGTAAGTGCCATACATCTTTCCCATTTCGGTGCGCAGGTTACAGCCACTTACATATTGATAAGACTCACCAGGATTTATTTGTGGCTGTACACCTACAACGCCTTCACCTTCAACTTCACGTAAACTTCCGTTGCTGTCATAGATATGCCAATGCCTTCTTAAAAGTTTTACCGGGAATGTATTATTATTTTCAATGGTGATGCGGTAAGCAAACATGAATTCACTGTTAACCGGATTACTGTAATCAGGCTGGTAGTATGTTTCCACACTTATGGTAATCCCTTCTGAGATTTTAGAGATCATAGACCGGTTTGATGTAAAAGTAGGCATAAAACTGCTTTTTAACGTAAATTACATGGTCTTTACTGTTAAATAAATTATGCCAATAAAAACGCATCATTACAGCAATGAAGAAATAACGGTCATCTGGAAACCGGAGATCTGTATTCATTCAGGAATTTGTTTTAAAGGACTTGCCGCTGTCTTTGACCCGCGGCGCAGGCCATGGATAGACATGAGCCAGGCAGAAACACAACTGATAATTGACCAGGTGAAAAAATGCCCCAGCGGCGCATTGAGTATTGGCGTTAAAGAACAGGCAGAGCGTTAATGCCTATATTTTCTTTGTAGATGAATACCCGTTCTTTTGCAGCCACTGCAATACTTTATCCCTGTTATCACCCTGCACAATTATTTCTCCATCTTTTACTGAGCCGCCTGTACCACAAAAACTTTTTAATTTTTTTCCCAGCTCTTCCCGGTCAGCATCCTTACCAATAAAACCTTCAATTAAAGTGACTGCTTTACCGGCCCTGTGTTTTTTATCCAGGCGTATCCTTAATCTTTGTTGGGATGGCATCACGGTTTCCTGTTCTTCATTATTTTCTTCCACTGGTTTAAAGTTTGGATCGGTTGAATAAACCAATCCACCAAATCCTGTTTTTTTCTTTGACATGATGCTATCTTAAATGATTACAGCCTTTAAACTCAGGTCAAGGCTTCTTGCCTGGTGAATGACGGCGCCGCTTGAAATATAATCTACCCCGGTGGCTGCATAAGTTTCAATATTATCCAGGTTAATACCACCGCTTGCTTCAGTTTCGTATTTGCTATTTATGAGCAGCAATGCTTCGCTGATGAGGGCTGGTGTAAAATTATCCAGCATGATGCGGTCTATTTTTCCAACGGTCATTACTTTTTTTATGTCTTCGATATTCCTTGTTTCTACTTCAATTTTTAAACCGGGTTTTTGTTGCTGCACATATGCATATGCTTTTCCTATTGCCTTTTCAATTCCGCCGCAATAATCAATATGGTTGTCTTTCAGCATGATCATATCATATAAGCCAAAGCGGTGATTCATGCCTCCCCCGATACGAACTGCTTCTTTTTCCAACAACCGGAAATTAGGTGTTGTCTTTCTCGTGTCCAGCAATTTTGTTTTAAACGGGGCCAGCTTTTCTGTGTATTGCCTGGTCAGTGTGGCGATACCACTCATGCGTTGCATGCAATTGAGCACAAGGCGTTCGCACTGCAGGATGGTATGTACTTTTGCTTTTACTTCAAATGCTGTATCCCCCGGTTTCATTTCATCGCCATCTTTTTTAAACGGAATAAAAATAATACCGGGCTGCATGTAACGAAAAATTTTCTCCGCTACCTGCATACCCGCAAGTATACCGGCTTCTTTTATTTTTAAGACAGCTTTGCCTTCTGTTTCCCGTGCAATAGAAGAAAGCGTGGAATGATCCCCGTCGCCGATATCTTCGGCCAAAGCATTTTTTATAAGCAGTTCTAATTGATCGTTGAAATTCATACCAACAAAGCTAAGGAGAACACAAAAACAAAACCCCGGAAATCCGGGGTTAATATTATTTGTTTTAAGGACTGCTATTTATTTTCAAATGTTATCTCCTGCAATACCTGTTTCTCGCCTTTTTGTTTCATAAATATGGTTGTTCTGAAAGAGCCGGCCTTCGTAACAAGTGTGCCGATACAATATTGCGAACCGGCGTTTTCTCCCTTATGTATTATTTCAAAATTTTTTACAGTATTTGAACTGAAAAAATCTTTTAGTACCAGCTCTGCCTGGCTTTTACTGTAGCTATTACTTTTACCCGGCATATTAAGCTCAACCGTGTTATCGAAAAACTTTGCAACTTCTGATGAATTGCCCGCCTTCATTGCACTTATCACTTCGTCGATACTTGAAAAAAGAGTAAAAGAACAGAACATTGCAGTTACTGCCAAAAGTGTAAAAATACGTTTCATATTTTCAATGTTTTTATCAGGCTCTAATTTGTCTAAAAACGTGCCAACCTGTGTTAAAATTGCAGCGAAACAGGCGTTTTTATACCCTATGACAATATTCAATTGCACTTAGCTGCAAATATTTTAGTTTTACCGTATGGAAGATAAGAAAGTTATACTGATTATTATGGATGGATGGGGATTAGGTAAGGTAAAAAGCAGTGATGCTATCCAACATGCCAATACCCCTTTTGTCAGTTCTTTATATGCAAAATATCCTAATACAACCCTCGTAACCTGTGGCGAGGATGTGGGCCTGCCGGATGGACAAATGGGCAATAGCGAGGTAGGGCATCTTAACCTTGGTGCAGGACGGGTTGTTTACCAGGAATTACAGCGCATAAACGTTGCTATACGCACGGGTGAATTTGCCAATAACCAAATACTGCTAAATGCCATAAGTCACGCTAAAGAAAACAATAAACCTTTACACCTGGTAGGTTTGGTGAGTGATGGCGGCGTTCATTCTCATATTAACCACCTGAAGGCCCTCACAAGCCTTTGTGCTGAAAAAGGCCTGAAAAATGTATGCATCCATGCATTTACTGATGGCAGGGATACAGACCCAAGAAGCGGCTTCAGTTTTTTATCTGATCTCCAGGATCATCTTGTAAAAACAACCGGCAATATCGCAACCGTAATAGGCAGGTATTATGCCATGGACAGGGACAAGCGATGGGAAAGAATAAAGATCGCTTATGATGCCCTGGTGAATGGAGCTGGAGAAAAGGCCGATAATATTTTAGCTGCGGTAAAGGCATCTTATGAAAGCGGCGTTACCGATGAGTTCATTAAGCCGATCGTCAATAATGCATTACCAAACGTCAAGATCCAAAACGATGATGTGGTGATCTGTTTTAATTTCAGGACCGATCGCTGCCGGGAAATTACACAGGTACTTACGCAGGTTGATATACCGGAATTTGGAATGAAAAAATTAGACCTTGATTATACCAGCATGACGCAGTATGATCATAGTTATAAAAATGTGCACGTTGTTTTTGAGAATGATGACCTGAAAAATACGCTGGGGGAAATTTTACAGCAGAACCACAAAACACAGATCCGCATAGCAGAAACAGAAAAATACCCGCATGTAAGTTTCTTTTTCAGCGGTGGCAGGGAAGTGCCTTTTGATGGCGAGAAAAGAATAATGATACCTTCTCCCAAAGTGGCTACTTACGATCTGAAGCCCGAGATGAGTGCTTATGAAGTAACAGAAGCGATAGTACCGGAGATAAAAAATAAAACAGCGGATTTTATTTGTCTTAATTACGCAAATGCAGACATGGTAGGACATACCGGCGTTTGGAATGCAGTAATAAAAGCTGTTGAGACCGTTGATGAATGTGTGGGAAAAGTGGTTACTGCAGCATTGCAAAATGATTATGCTGTTCTTTTAACTGCCGATCATGGCAATGCAGACTATGAGATCAACGAAGACGGAACACCTAACACCGCACACTCTTTGAACCTCGTTCCGCTTTTTATTATCGATAATGACCCGATAGCTATCGGGTGGAAAGGTAATGTTAAGCCGGGTAAACTGGGAGATATTGCGCCTACGATCTTAACGATCATGAACCTGCCCATACCAAAAGAAATGACAGGCAATATCCTGATCTGAGAATAAAAATGAAAAGATATATGTTTAAAAAAATTTTTAAAAGAACCCTCATTGTATTATTGATCGTGTTTGTAGCGATCCAGTTCATTCGCCCTGAAAGAAACATTTCGGACAAACCCATGCCCAATCATATAAGTAAAGTACATGCTGTACCGGAAGAAGTAGGTATAATACTTAAAACAAGTTGCTATGACTGTCATAGCTATAACACCTATTATCCCTGGTATGCGGAGATACAACCAGTGCGGTGGTGGTTAGATGAGCATATAATAGATGGTAAAGGTGATCTCAATTTCGACGAATTCGGGACCTATTCTCTCCGGAAACAGTATAGAAAGATGGAGGAGATCGGTGATCTAGTAAAAAAAGAAGAAATGCCTATCCCCTCTTATATATGGACACATAAGGAAGCCAAATTGAGCGATCAGCAAAAACAGGTCATCTTCAACTGGGTGGCGGGGGTAAGAGATACGATGAAGGCCAGGTACCCCATTGACAGCCTCGAAAGAAAAAAATAATTCCCTAACTTCGTTAGCTGTTTATGCGTGTGCCTGGTAAAAATATAGCTGCCCTGGGATTATTGCTTTTACTGGCAATACCACTTATCTTTTCTATTACCGTTGTAATAAAACAGAAAGTTTTACAATACCAGCGAAGGGCACGTTTTGAAACGGAAATATTACAAACCATTAAAATCTCACCTGAAAAATTTCACTGGATAAAACCCGAAAAAGAGATATTGGTCGACGGGAAGATGTTTGATGTGAAGTCTTACCACAAAGAAGGTGATAAAATTTCAGTAACCGGATTTTTTGATCACAAGGAAGAAAAGATGGTGAACCACATGAACACACTCCTTCACCAAAAAGATAAGCCAACAGATCCTTATGGCCATGCAATGGTCAAATTCCTGATGGCACCATTATTTCATGAGCCTGCCGGATTTTCCATCTGCGATAGCTGGAAGATCATTGCACAGCAATTTTCAACTTATACAGAACCGATCCACACGGTCTCTTACGATGCAGTTGCACCTCCCCCGAAACACTGCTGATCTATACCACCCGTATTTCTAATTAATAGTTTGCTTAATTCCTAAGTGGGATAATGCATGCTGTTTATATTTCTTTATTTCTAATCATTTTATATGAAACGTATAATACTATTTGTTATACCCCTGTTCTTTTTAACTATTACAGCATTTGCTCAAAAAACCCTCAGGGGAAAGGTTTTTGATGCATCAAATAATAAACCGCTAAGTGGTGCCACGGTAAGCTTTGGCGGTACAGGCACAACTACTGATAAAGATGGTATGTTCTCTGTTGATTGTAAATCATCGGAATTAACAGTTTCGTTCGTAGGATATGAAACCTACAGGCAAAAAATAAAAAACTGTGATGAAGAACTAAAAGTCTCACTGCAATCAACAGGAAGAACACTTGGTAATGTTGAGATCTCTTCCACTGCGTCCACTAATAAAAACCTTTTATATCAACCTGTATCAATTACTAAACTTGCTCCGGCAGATCTAAATCGAGGACAGGGTATTTTTCTCCAGGACGCTATTGAAACCAGTGTACCCGGTGTGATCATGAACAGGAGAACTGTTTCAGGAGGTCAGCAATTTAATATCCGTGGCTATGGCAACGGAGCAAGAGGTACGAATGGCATTAACAGCAATTTTGACGGCCAGGGATATAAGGTTTATATAAATGACATCCCGCTTACAGATGCAGAAGGAATAACAACACTGGACGATATCGATTTCGCTTCGCTGGGAAATGTCGAAGTATTGAAGGGCCCTGCAGGAACATTATATGGACAAGCTATTTCCGGGGTCGTCGGTTTCAGGACCCTTAAACCTGAGAACGGAAGAACTTCCATCAGCCAGGAAATTATACTTGGAAATTACGGCTTGCAACGATATACCACCCGCTTTGCAACAGGAAATGAACGCAGCGGTATTTTATTGAATTATGGCAGGCAAAAATCAGATGGCTTCTCCATTCATAATTCTTCACACAAGGATTTTGCTAACCTGGTACTGATGAGTCAACCAAATGAAAAACAGAATTTTTCAACTTATGTTGGTTTTACCGACAGTTATGATGAAAGGTTAGGCGAGCTTACCCTTGGGCAATGGGAAACCAAGGATTACACAGGCAACCCCAGTTACATCAGGAACAATGCACACAGCCATGTGGTTACTTACAGGGCGGGGGTGTCGCACACTTATAACTTTACCAAAGGATTTGCCAACACTACTACTGTATTTGGTACCGGTTTCAAAAGTGATGCAAGCAGCGCCGGGGGATGGACGGATAAAAATACTGTCAATTATGGCTTCCGCACTTCATTCGATACAAAATTTTCATTGGGCGGCAACATTGGACTAAATGGAATTACCGGAATGGAAATTCAGCGGCAGAATGCGCAAACGGTTGGATACAGTATGAAGGTTAATCCTAATGACCCCAATCCTGCTACTTATACATATGGCGTTAGCCCCTATTATGTGATAAATGCAATTACATCCAACGTGGCTTATGAAACGCGGCCTACCTCATTTTTTACAGAATGGACATTAGCACTACCCAAGGACCTGTCTATTTCTGCAGGTATCGGTTATAGTTCTCAAAAAATTTCTTTGGATGATCGTTTCAGGGCGATCACAACCACCTATGCGGGTCATTTTGATACCAGCTACAAGGGTATGTGGTCACCACATCTTGCTGTGAATAAGGTTTTCAGCAAAAAAGTTTCGGCATACGCTTCCTATAGCAAGGGATATAAAGCTCCAACCAGTTCTTATTTCTTTATTGTGACACCGGTTGTTGGTGCTACACCTGCATCCGGTTTTATCAATAACAGCTTAAAACCCGAATTCGGTGATCAGTTTGAAGTTGGTTCAAAGGGATCATTATTAAAAGACAGGTTGACCTACCAGTTGGCTTTATTCGCCTTTAATATTCACAATAAAATGACAGCGATAGCCGTACCGTTGAACGCTACCACCACGGCCTATAGTTATATGGTGAACGGCAGTACGCAAAAACATAAAGGCGTTGAAGCCACATTAAAATACGCAATTGTGAACAATGAGAACAGCGTAATTACCAATGTAACGCCGTTCATCAATTTCACTTATTCTGATTTCAAATATGGAAATGATTTTAAGCTCGTGACCGGTGCTACTGTTGCAGCACGCGATACCATTGATTACAGCGGTAAAGCCGTATACGGAGTACCCGAAATCATGAACGCTTTAGGCGTGGATGTGGCAACCAGGTTTGGCCTTTATGCAAACCTGGTGCATATCTATAAAGACGGGGTTACCATTGGTACGACAAGAACCAGTGCAGCCGGAGTAAATCCCAAAGTGTTTACTACCTATTATGCTTCCAGCTATAATTTAGTGAATGGAAAAATTGGCTTCAAAAGGAATTTATCCAGCCATTTCTTATTGGATGCATTTTTTGGCGTAAATAATATCGGAGGGACACGCTACCCGATCATGATCTTTGTTAATCAATTAGCCGATGCATATATACCAGCTCCCCCAAAAGCTGTTGTATATGGCGGATTGAATCTGAAATACATTTTTTAATCCCTGGTTAAAGAGGCAGTCTTTTTAAGATTGCCTCTTTAATTTTTTAATACAACAACATGAAAAAAATATTTTTACCATTAATATTTTCCCTGCTTGTTTTACTTATTTCCTGCGGGAGGTTCGGAAATAAAGAGGTGGATGGAACAAAAGATATGCGCATTGTTTGTTTATCCAAGCATTTAACCGAAATGGTCTTTGCTTTGGATAAAGGACACGATATTGTTGCCGTTGACCTGAGCAGCACTTACCCCGACAGCGCCAAATTGCTGAAGACCGTTGGCTATCACCGTGCATTAAGCCCCGAAAGTATTATTTCCATGAACCCTGACCTGGTCATTCACAGTAATGACATTGGCCCCGAGAATGTGCTTCCGCAAATAACAAAAGCAGGGTTAAACATTAAAGCATTTGGCGGGGCAAATACCATCGACAGCGCCAAATTATTATTAAAACAACTCGGTGCTTTTTTTGGAAAAGAGATAAAAGCAGATTCGCTCATTAAAAAAATGGAATCCGGTATTGCAAAAGCTGCAGATACATTAAAAGCGCTGAACATAAAAGATTCCCTGCGGGTGATGATCATTCATTTTGGTCTCAGGAACAACAACTACTTTGTAATGAGCGGAAGGAACGGCGTTGGTGATAAAATGCTACGCCTTGCCGGTGCTTCCCCTGCAACCTATGGCGGCAAAGGTGGAAGAGAAATGAGTGCCGAAGCTGTTGCATTGGCTAACCCCGACATTATCATTGCAACGGATTTTGGTTACGACAGGATGGGCAGCATGGATAAATTCATCAGCAGTGTGCCCGGCGTTTCCTTAACGAATGCAGGAAAAAATAAACGCATTGTTCGTTTTGAAGAACATGACCTTATTTATTTCGGCCCGCGTACCGGTGAAAACATTATCAAATTGATCAACCTCCTTTATACACCAACAAGTGCTGAGAAAAAATAAATTCTTCTTTCCTGTTTTGATCGCACTGTTGCTGATCGTGTTGCTTTGTGCTATCGCATTTGGTGCTGTCTCCATATTACCGTCGGATATGTTTTCATCAATAAAACATTTTTTTAACGGCCAGGGGCCTTCAAATATTTATGAAGGTGTTTTTATCCAGTTGCGGTTTCCCAGGGTTTTGTTGTGTGCCATCACGGGAGCTATATTAGCAGTAAGTGGCGTGCTGATGCAGGGACTGTTCCGTAATCCAATTGTAGAGCCCGGGTTGGTAGGAACAAGTGCAGGAGCTGCTCTTGGAGCATCAATAGTATTTGTAATGGCGCCAAAATTCAGCCCCGGAATAAAAAGTTTTACAGGCCCTTTACTTGTACCCCTCGTTGCTTTTGGCGGGGCCTTGCTTGCTACTTATATTGTTTATTCACTGGCGAAAAATGCAAAGCGGGTTTCTATTATGTCGTTACTGCTTATTGGCATTGCTGTTAATGCAGTTTGTTTAAGCGGCACCGGCTTTATGAGTTATATAGCAAGAGACCCACAGGCAAGAAGTATCACCTTCTGGAACCTTGGAACTTTTTCAGGTGCATCCTGGCAACAGGTTTTCATCGTAGGAACCGTAGCAACGGTGATCTTTATTTTTTCACTCCGGTATTCCAAACAGTTAAATACTTTGTTACTGGGTGAAGAAGAGGCCGGTTATTTGGGCGTGGATGCCGATAAACTAAAAAGAAGGATCATGCTTTTAAATACGGCAATGGTCTCTGTTGCCACTGCATTTGTGGGCGTTATCAGTTTTATGGGTCTCATCGTACCTCATGTATTACGTTTGTTAATTGGCAGCGATAATAAAAAATTATTGCCTGCAGCTATGATCACCGGTGCAATGCTGCTGGTACTTGCAGATATGTGTGCAAGACTGTTATTAGCTCCTGCAGAAGTTCCTATTGGTATCATTACTTCATTGGTTGGCGCTCCCGTTTTCATCATACTCTTAAAGCGCTTTAACCTGGTTCAGCATAAAGGAGGCTATAATGCTTAAAACAGAAAAAATATATTACAACATTGGTAAAAAGCTAATACTAAATAATATCAGCGCCGAATTTAATCCGGGTGAATTTAATATGATACTGGGCCCCAACGGTTCAGGTAAATCTACTTTTCTTAAGATATTCAGCGGTGAAGTAACTGGGTATGATGGGACTGTTTTATATGGGGGTGAAAAAATAACTCATCTTAAAAAAGAAGAGCTCGCCAAAAGCAGGGCGGTAATGAGCCAGCAGCCCGAGCTGAGTTTTCCTTTAATGGTTGATGAAGTAGTTATGATGGGGCGATACCCCCATTTTATATTTAATCCCGGTAAAAAGGATGAGAGCATTTGTAACGAAGTGATGGAGCGTATGAATTTAACGCCGTTCAGGGAAAGAAATTATTTAACCCTTAGTGGCGGAGAAAAGCAACGGGTTCAATACGCAAGGGTGCTGGCACAAATATGGGAAAAGCCAAAAAATGGATTTCGTTACCTGTTCCTGGATGAGCCCCTTACCAGCCTGGACATTAATTACCAGCAGGAATTTTTACAGGTTTCCCGGGAGTTTATAAAGGATACGGTATTGATAGCTGTTATGCATGATATTAACCTGGCCATACAATATGCTGATAAATTATTTTTTTTAAAGGAGGGCGAACTGCTGGCACAGGGTACAGCAAAGGATATACTTACCGAAGAACTCATCAAGAATGTATTTAATGTAAAAACCAGCCTTATTAATAATCCTCTTACCAACAAGCCTTTGGTGATATATAATAACGGCTGATAAAATAATTGTCGGTTTTGGTTTACCGGCAATACTGTTCGTTTAGGTGAAACAGGGCCGGATCTTCGGATCCGGCTTTTTTTATTCACGCATAAAATGAAAAAAAAAAAAATAATACTTAACTTAGTATCCTTCTATGTTAAAGTTCCGGAAACATATTACTGCTTTGGGATTATTGCTGGCGCTGGCAATCCCGCTGATTTTTTCTGTTACTTTATTAGTGAAGCAGAAGATCTTACATTTTGAGAGAAATAAAAAATTTGAGAAAGAAGTTCTACAGACGATCTGTGTTCCAGCCGAAAGCATATACTGGGTGAAGGCCGAGAAAGAGATCCTTTTTGAAGGAAAACTCTTTGATGTCAAATCACACAACCGGGAAGGTGATATTATCTACCTGCTCGGTTTTTTCGATCACAAGGAAGATGAGCTGGTAAAACAAATTGTGGACCTTAACCGCAAGAATCCGTCCAAAAGCCCATTCAGTACTGCTGCAATAAAATTCTTATTCTACCCTGTTTATATTAATCAACCGCAGGTTGCGGTAAATGATCACTGGAAACTTGTTTCAAAACGATTCTATCTTTTTGACGAGATAGTGCCAGTATCAACCGGTCAGGCCCTTTTTCACCCTCCAGAGGCATAGTATATGCATTTTAATAACAAGCGCCCATAACCGGCGTTAACTCCCGTTATGCCAAGCATAAAGCTAGTTTGTCTGCAAAGCATGTAAAAACCAAATGCACGCTTTCACTAAAAAGATGTGTTATTAAACAGACAATGCAACTGGAACCAACAGTATTTTTTAACTAAAAACAAACCAACAGTAAACGGTAAGCCAAAAGTGAGTCTCTCGAAAGGGCTGCTTGCCCCACCCGGTATGGCGATTCTCCATACCGGGTGCTAAAATAATTGTCGGTTTTGGTTTACCGGCAATACTGTTCGTTTAGGTGAAACAGGGCCGGATCTTCGGATCCGGCTTTTTTATTCACGGCATAAAATGAAAACAAAAAAATAATGCCTAATTTCGCTCCCTGCTTATGTCACAGGGCCGGAAACATATAACTGCATTGGGGTTATTGCTGCTACTGGCAGCACCTCTTTTTTATTCTGTTTCTACTTTGGTAAAACAGAAGGTCCTGCATCACCAGAGAAATAAGAAATTTGAAAAGGAAGTTTTACAGACCATTACCGTTTCAGCTGATAACATTTATTGGGTAAAGCCTGAAAAAGAGATCCTTTTTCACGGAAAACTGTTTGATGTTAAATCCTATAACAGGGAAGGAGATATTATTTTCCTGCTCGGATTTTTTGATGAAAAGGAAGATGAGTTGGTAAAAAAAATAGTAAAGCTCGCAAGGAGTGAAAATAAAGCCGGTAGCCCTTTTAGCACAGCGGCAATTAAGTTTTTATTTTTTCCGGTGTTTATCAGCCAGCCGGATTTAATATGTAACGATTCCTGGAAATTTATTTCGCATCAATATCGTTATTTTGATGAAATGATAGCTCTTGCACCCAAAGAAGCGTTTCTCCATCCCCCGCGATCTTAAATATTTCTTTTATTAGTAGCTGCCAGGAAAATGGCACTGAACCACTATGCCATGCAGCTATAGTGTAAATTTTTATTTTACTAAATCAATTCTCATGAATAAGATATTTATATTAATGGGGTTACTGTTCATAGTATATACAGGGGCGGCACAGGAAAAAATTAGTACAAAAGACACGACTAAAAAACAAATTGACCTGGAAGAGGTAGTGATATCTGCTAATAAATGGGAACAAAAATTAAATGAGGTTCCCAATAAAATCACAAAGATCAGGAAGGCAGATATCCTGCTAAATAATCCGCAAACTTCGGCAGACCTATTGGCACAGACTGGTACTGTCTTTATACAAAAAAGCCAGTTGGGTGGCGGAAGCCCGATGATACGTGGATTTGCCACAAACCGCGTATTGCTGGTGATCGATGGGGTACGAATGAATAATGCTATTTACCGGAGTGGAAATCTGCAAAACGTCATCAGCATCGACGCATTGAGTATCCAAACTGCTGAAGTTATTTTTGGGCCTGGCTCTTTGGTTTACGGAAGTGATGCCATTGGTGGTGTGATGGATTTTCATACACTGGAAGCCCGCTTTGCAAAAGACAAGAAAATTCTTGTTGGCGGCAGCGCACTGGCACGTTATTCCACAGCAAATAAAGAAAACACATTCCATGCAGATATTAACCTGGGACTAAAAAAATGGTCATTTCTTTCATCCTTTAGCTACAGCAAATTTGATGACCTGAAAATGGGTAAACATGGAGGACAGGATAGCTACCTGCGCCCGCAATATGTTGAAAGGACCAATGGTATAGACAGCATATTCACAAATCCTGATCCAAGGGTACAGCGATTTAGCGGGTACGAGCAGTATAATTTTTTACAAAAAATAAGATTTAAGCCTACTGAACACCTGGACCTGCAATATAGCTTTACTTATGCAGGCACAGGCGATGCAGAACGCTATGACAGGCTGATTCAATACAGGATGGGACAATTAAGATATTCAGAATGGAAATATGGCCCCATGCTCTGGAGAATGCATACACTTCATGCATTACTTAGCAAGAAAACACCGGTTTATGATGAAGCCCGTTTTACCGTTGCCTACCAGAATTATGATGAAAGCCGCATTGACAGGACAAGAGCAAATAATAACCGTAACAAACAGTCAGAAAAAGTTGATGCCATAAGTGTTAACCTTGACGCTGCGAAAAAGATCGGTAAAGGTGAAATATTCTATGGCGCAGAATATGTGCATAACAAAGTAGGATCTTTCGGCCAACGCACTAATATCGCTACAAATGCAACAACGCCTTTTGTGAGTCGCTATCCTAATGGAAGTAAGTGGAGCACTTTGGGTATTTATGGCAGTTACAAAATAAACTTTACGCCTAAGTTCACCTTCACAACGGGTTTACGTTACAGCCATAATACACTCGATGCCACATTTGATACTACGTTCATAAAGTTCCCTTACAAAAAAGCTGAATTAAAAGATGGCGCTTTGACGGGTAATTTGGGAATGGTTTTCCGCCCTGCAGAAGGCTGGCAACTGAACGGTAATGTCTCTACTGGTTACCGTATGCCAAATGTTGATGATATCGGCAAAACATTTGAAAGCGTACCCGGCAATTTAACTGTGCCTAACCCGGACCTGAAACCTGAATATGCATGGAATTTTGAAATAGGTGTGAGCAAAACTATCAACCAAAAATTACGCATTGAGTTAACCGGCTTCCATACCATACTCAAAGATGCTATCGTTCGTCGTCCCTTTAAATTTAACGGGCAGGATAGTATAATCTTTGATGGCGTAAAAAGCAGGGTTGAGGCTTTGCAAAATGTTGCCAAAGCTAGAGTGTGGGGATTCCAGGGCAGCGCTGAAGTTTACATTACAAAACAATTATCACTACAAACGCATGCCAACTGGATAAGTGGTAAAGAAACTGACGATGCTAAAAATGAGCAGGTTGCTCTCCGTCATGCACCGCCGTTTTATGGCAGTACTTTGTTGAGATACCGGATTAAGATCTTCCTGATCGAAGCATCTGCATATTATAACAGCAAGATCAAAAATGAAGACCTGGCACCATCTGAACAGGCAAAAACTGATATATATGCCAAGGATGGCGCAGGTAAACCATTCTCACCTTCATGGTATACGCTTAATTTTAAAGCATCTTGCCAGGTAACAAAGAACCTGCTGATCACAACAGGTTGGGAGAATGCTACTAACCAGCGTTACAGACCATATTCATCAGGGATTGTAGCTGCAGGAAGCAATTTTATAATAGCCGCAAGGGCCAGCTTATAAAAAACCCCTTTAAAAATAAGAGGCACAGTAACTTGTGTCTCTTATTTTTTACATATAACTACAGCCAAATATTAATGACGAGATATGCAAACCGGTAATTCAGATTTTAACAAAATTTTTGATAATCAAGCGCTTAGTTGAACGTATTTCTTTAAAACCTCCCAAAAAATCGGGGATGTTTTTTATTATACATGCAGCAGTAGTTTACCTTAATTTGTCTATATTTATAGGGTAAACAAAGCACTGATATGACAGAAGAGCTGATGCTAGCCGGATGTCTTAAAAATAATGCTGCCGCACAGGAGGCATTATATAGTCGTTTTAGCCCAAGAATGCTGGGTGTATGTTACCGTTTTGCAAAAAACCGCGAAGATGCTGAGGATATGCTGCAGGATGGTTTTATAAAAGTGTTTACGCAAATACACCAGTATCGTAATGAAGGTGCTTTGGAAGGTTGGATCAGGAGAATAGTTGTTCATACCTGCATCAACATTCTGAAGAAAAACAAAAAGTTCTCTGATAGTGTTGACATCATTCATGCAAACAGCATTCATGTAAAAGAGGAAATTATTCCTTCGATCATGCAGGCAAAGCAGGTGGTAGAGTGCATCAGGACATTGCCGTTGGGTTACAGAACAGTTCTTAACCTGTATGCAATAGAAGGATATTCTCACAAAGAGATCGCTAATATGCTGGATATTGAAGAAAGCACCAGCCGGAGCCAGTACACAAGGGCAAAAGCAATGCTGGAAGAAATACTGATCCGTAAAAAGATCATCCAGAAACAAAAAAAGAGAACAACGTTTTATGGGGCCGTTTCACCCGATTAAACTAAAGTCGTATTGTTGAATTACCAGGTTACTACAAGCTTTTGTGAAAGATGGAGAAAAAAATATATACTGACGATTTTGAGCAACTGTTAAAGGAAAAGTCTGACCAGTTCAGGATGTATCCTTCAAAACGGGTTTGGCACAGCATATACAACGACTTACACCCGGGCCGCAAATGGCCTTCTGTTGCCATGAGCATGCTGTTGATCATAGTATTAATGCTTATTGGCTATTTAAACACAGGAGATAGTATCATCAACAGGCAAATTGCCGCCGATACTGACGGGCAGCCAGGCATTGCAACAAACAATTCCAAAAAAGTAAAAACCAAGAACAGGCCTTCCGAAAACGCAACAGATCAGCAATTGGTTAACGCCGGTTCCGGAGCTTCTGCCGGTGAGGATATTGTTAGCTTTTTGGGAATAGCGGACAATTCATTTTTGACAAATACAAATATTGATCCTGCTACAGGTCTTAGCAATGATCTTTCAGCAAAAAATTCCGGTGTTCCTTTTGTTGTTATTAAAGAACAATCTGAAATTAGTGGTAAGGATATTTTACAGACAGTTGACAACTACATAAAGACTAACCAGATCTTTACAGATATTGCTGTGGTAAATAAAAAGAAAAAAACAAAAGCAATTCCCCCGTCAAATAGCAATAAGAACCATGATATTGACGACCAGGAAGAATTCCCTGGCGAGAACCTTACCGGTACCAGTAATAATAAGATCACCAGTGAGCTAAAGGATGCTAATCTTGCTATTACTACTTCAGCAGGTTCACCCGAATCAAATGATGCCAGGCAAGCAGCTTCTTTGGTTAATGAAAACAGTATTACAAAAAAAGACCTTAACGCTAAAAAGGTTTTATCAGCCGAAGAAAAGGCATGGATCGAAAACTATGCTTTGAATAATAAACCGCCACGCCGTGGTAAATGGAAGGGCCGCTTAGCCATTGAATTATACACAACCCCTGCAATAAATTACCGCAAGTTGAGTACAGATACCAAGGGTTCTGCCAGTGCTTTTGCCAACTCAGATGTCAACAATGCCGTGAGTCATAGACCTGGTTTAGGAATAGAAGCCGGTATAGGGTTGTCTTATGCTTTTGCAAAAAAATTACGCCTTAAAGCAGGTATCCAGTTCAATTCAACCAGTTATGGTATAGATGCCGATAAGACCAATCACCCGATCCTTACTTCTTTATTATTGAATGATCTAAACACAGGTTATTCCTATCCTAATACGAGAACATCTACCCTGGCTAATCCTTATTATAATTCAACTGCCCTGCAACCTGTTACGGTACATAATACAACTTACCAGGTTTCAATACCTATTGGTATTGCATACAAACTTGCATCTGTTAATAAATTAGAATGGTTTGCAGGAGCCTCTATACAACCGAGCTATATTTTTGACGGCAATGCATATCTCCTTTCTTCAGATATGAAAGATTATGTATCTGAACCTTCTTTAATGCGGAACTGGAACCTGAATACGGGTTTTGAAACCTATATAAATTATAAATTCGCCGGCTTTACCCTGCAGGTAGGTCCGCAGGCCCGTTACCAGCTATTTTCAACTTACAAAAAAAGATATACTTTAATTGAAAAGCCATATGCTGTAGGGCTTAAGATAGGAATAGTTAAAGGTTTTTAACGTTGTTTTATTCTTAAATAATTTTTACGCAACAATTTAACCCAAAGTTGTTGCGTTTTTTGTACCTGCAACCCGGCTAAAGTATCGTGCAGTGGTTTTGCAATACCGTTGATTCCAATTAATTTTGAAAAATGAAAATCTTCATACCTGCAATTGCGATAGTATTCATATTCTCATCCTGTGGCGGCCCGGAAAAAACAGTTAACGAACAAAAGGAAACAGCTGTTGAGAAACCGAGCTTTTTTCCTGTTACAGCTTATATAAAGGGGCAGTTGTACGAAATTAAAGATAAGGGTGCCAATCCATTAAAATATACCACTACCAATAATCATACTGACTCCGTATGGATCAAAGTGCAGGATATTGAAGATGCCGTGAAAGAATTTTTGCATCCTGAAATTGATTCTGTTAACCTGGTTTCATTATTTACAGAAAAAAAATTCTTAGACCAGTCCATTGATGCCTATACATTTACCTATGAACCCACTGCCGGGTTGCCTGACAGCATGATATTAAAACGCTGGGATGTACATATTGACCCGGCTACAGGTAAAGTAAGAAGGATTTACATGGTTAAAAATATCAGTGATGCTAAAATGCTGCAATTAACCTGGCAAGGCGATAAATGGTGTAAGATATCCACGATCATTACTGATGAAAAAGGGGTATCAACGATTGAAAAAGAAGAAAAAATCACCTGGGATTTTTAATAACCAATGACACAAAAAGAATTTTCGGCAATTGCTCCCGGCATCCCTGCTCAACCGGGTATCTATAAGTATTATAATGCTGCGAATGAATTATTATATGTAGGTAAAGCCAAACACCTGCGTAAAAGGGTAAGTTCTTATTTTTCAAAAACTTTTACAACCTACAAAACACATGAGCTGGTACAACGTATTCATCACATCGAGTTTACAATAGTAAACAGCGAACAGGACGCTTTCCTGCTGGAGAATACACTCATAAAGGAATTTCAGCCAAAATTTAATATCAGTTTAAAGGACGACAAGAGCTATCCTTTTATTGTAATAAAAAATGAGCGCTTCCCACGTGTATTTTTTACGAGGAGAAGGATCGAGGATGGCTCGCAATACCTTGGACCTTATACATCCGTAGAAAAAGTAAGGGAGCTTTTGGATTTCATTAAGCAAACCATTTTATTACGGACCTGTAAACTTAACCTCACAGAAAAAAATATAAAAGCCGGGAAATTCAAGGTTTGCCTGGAGTATCACCTGGGAAATTGTAAAGGCCCCTGTGAAGGCTTACAAACTGCTGAGAATTATAACGAGGGTTTACAACAGCTGGTCAACGTTTTAAAAGGGAACCTGTCGCCGGTGATCCAGCACTTTAAAAAAGAAATGCAGCAACTGGTGATAAAAATGGAATTCGAAAAAGCGGCGATCTATAAAAAGAAAATAGAGCACCTTCAAAATTTCCAGTCCCGGTCAGCAGTAGTGAACACCAGGATAGGAACTGTAGATGTGTTTTCCATACTGGAAGACGGAAATATCGCCTATGTGAATTACCTGGCCATTAATGGCGGCGCCATTGTTCAGACAAAGACCATCATGCTTGAAAAGAAACTTGAAGAAACAGCCCCGGAGGTACTTTCCTTTGCTGCTGCACAATTGAGAGATAGTTTCGGAAGCGCAACAAAAGAGATCATCGTTCCTTTTAAAATTGAATTTCCCGAAGAGGGTATCATTATTACGATCCCTAAAAGCGGCGACAAAAAAAAGTTATTGGACCTGTCCGAAAAGAATGTGAACTATTTCCGGGAGGAGCTTACCAGGAGGAAAATGCTTAAGCTGGAAGAAAAAACAGCATCTGAGAAAATAAGGGTATTGCAGCAATTGCAGGTGGATCTCCAGTTGCCGGCAGTTCCGTTGCAAATAGAATGCTTTGACAATTCAAATTTCCAGGGAAGCTTTCCTGTGGCAGCCATGGTGTGTTTTAAGAACGGCGAACCCAGTAAAAAGGATTACAGGCACTTTAATATAAAAACGGTAGCTGGTATCAATGACTTTGCATCCATGAAAGAAGTGGTTTACCGGCGTTATAAGCGATTACTGGATGAGAACAGTCCATTACCCCAGCTTGTTATCATCGACGGAGGAAAAGGCCAGCTAAGCGCTGCAATGCAAAGTATAAGTGAATTAAGCCTGCCGGGTACCACCTCTGTTATCGGACTTGCCAAAAACGAAGAAGAAATATTTTTTCCCGGCGATACCCAATCAGTAAAATTGCCCTGGGACAGCGAAAGCCTCAAACTAATACGCCGCATAAGGGATGAGGTACACAATTTCGGAATAAGCTTTCACCGAAATCAAAGAAGCAGGGGTACTTTTAAGAATGAGCTGGAACAAATAAAAGGAATTGGGAAAGCTACTGCTGACCAGCTTTTAAAAGAATTCAGGTCCGTTAAAAATATTAAAGAAAAAACTACAGAAGAAATTGCACTCCTTGTTGGCAATGCAAAGGCTTTATTAATAAAAGGGCATTTTGAAAGCCAGGCGGGGTCCGGGATATTATAAAAAAGGGGCCTGAATAGAAATTCAGCCCCGTTTAAAATCCAATATCCTATGAAAAACCAAGACGAAGGTAGACAAACTATAATTATAAGCAATACCCTTTTGTGGGTATTTCGGGGCTTAATTCGAATTTCTTAACCATACTGGTATATTTAAACCAAAAGCCCCCGGAAAAACCGGGGGCCCTTAAAATTATGTAAGTGACTCTATATTAATAGCTCCACAGGTCCTGTTCGTAATTGAATATCTTTTCTTTAATATTTTCGCCTTCCAGTAATTGAAGGATATTTTTGTCTTTTAAACCCGGGTATTCCCTGATATACCTGTCATATGGGTTGTCAATTGTGCTCTTAATGATACGTCCGTAAAACATCCGCCCTTCAAACAGGTCTTCCCAGCTCATACGTGCGCCATAATTTTTGCCATTGTAAACTTCATACTTTGCAAAGATCGGGCGCATATCGGGGTAATAAACCCAGAATAATTCAGACGGGCCAAGATCAACTCCCTGAGAAGTAATGATATTTTTAACCGGCGCAATACCAAGAATTCTCCAAAAAAGTCTTGAGCTTTCTTTATCAAAGATCACTTCTTCTTTAATCCTGAATTTGTAAAAAGAATCAAGGTTAACATCATTACGCTGATATCTCACACCGTATGTAACTCCATTAGAATCTATTAACGGAACCGGTACAGAATCCCCGGCAATGACTGTAGATACTTCAGATTTGGTCATTGGCGTGGTAAACCTGTCATCTATACTGCTGAAAACCGTTACGGCGCTATCATCAATAGCTTTTAATAAGATAGAGATAAAACGCTGGTTACCGTTATTTTCATTCGCTGAATACTGGAAGGGTAAATTTATTTTTTCCCTTGTATCTATCTCTCTCCATATTTTATGACGGTACATGGCATCATCCGCACGTAAATTTTCATACGGCAATGGGGTCCTGTCCTTTAACATGGTAGTTTCCACTGCTTCATCCGGGCGCAGGGATTTTTTTATGACAGGGATAGGCAAACTATCATTAAGTGGGGGTGCTGCTACAACAGCCATAGGCTTTATTGTATCTGCTACTGCTACAGTAGGATTTATCGTTGCCTTAGTTTTTGACTTTGTGGTCTTGCGTGCCGTTGGCCGCTTTGTAGAAGAACGCTTTGTTGTCGTTTTCTTTTTTGTTTGTGCATCAGCAACACCCGCAAATATGCAGAAGCATATTGCCAGTAACACATATTTTACCAAACGCTTTTTCATAGCTATCTTTTATAAATAATTAATATAACGCAATTGATTTACCATCTATTGTTCTTTGTCCGTCGGGTCCTGATACTTTAACATTATCGAAAGATATTACCGAACCGGGGCCGCACCTTGCCATAAATGCCTTAACCGGCGCAAGACTGTTACTATTTATAGCTGATACCTGAACATTTGGAAAATTTGCCCCGGAAAAATAAACAGTAGCACTTACGATGCTGTATTTAGTATCAAAATCAAAGGCTTCCAGTTCTGCCCTGCAATAATCCTGTCCTTTGAACGCAACAGATGTCATTCTTATCTTACCGTCACCTACTTTAAATACAGGATCAGGAATTCTTTTTACGCGAAAATCGTATGAACTGTTCTTGCCGTCTGCTGATACGGTTATACTTGCCTTGCCTACAGCCGTTACCCTCACTATCCTGTTGGAACCTGAACCGCTGATTGTACCTCCAGACATTGATACCGTTGTTTTATCCCACCCTGTTCCGGATGAAATAGTTACAGGGTTATCAACACCGATATAGAACACGTTCATTTTATCAAGCATTATGGCAGCCCCGCCTGGTACCCCAACTACATATTCAATAGTTTTGCTAATGGGTATCTGCTTACCTTGTTCATTTGTGAAACTTCCACTAATTTGAATTGTATGCTTGCCTGATCCGCTTACGGTAGTTTTATATTCTCCCTGTCCTGCCACCAGGTTAACAGGATTGCCGTTTATAGAAATATTACTTTTTACTGTAGAACTATAAGCACCAACACCGGCTGTAACAACCAGTTCCTGGCCCGGCATTAAGTAATTAGAGCTTTGTCCAACCAATACACCTACTTCATCCATATGTACTTCAACAGCTCCAACTTGGCTGGCACAAAAAGTTACCACCTGACTTTCTACGTTTTTCACATTGTTTTGGAATTTACTCAACATGGTAAGTGCCGCAACTGTTGGTGTCATATGGAAATACCCTGTTGTAAAGTCTTTCTTTCCTTCCCTTCCTTCAACCCCTTCGGTGCTGATAGGAAAGTTGGCTTCAAACTTTGCTCTTATTTTAGGATCCAGTTCCAGTATTTTCCTTTTATAATCTTCCAGTTTTGCCTTTAATGCATCACCCTTACCATTTGTTTCAAATATGCGGGTTGATGCGTCAAGGTTATCTTCTTTAAAATCTTCCTTCCCGTCATCTTTAATGACCAATCCTGCTCCTTGTTTTAATTCCAGTTTCAATTCATTTATATATGTATCCACTTCGGCTGCATAAGTCTTGGCCTTTTCTGCCAGGGGTTGCCATATAGCTGCCTGTACTTTAGTCTCATCCTTATTCATCATTTCCGTTAGCGACTTATATAAAATTGCATTTGAAGTTGATATGCTTGTGTTAGAACTTTGCAGGCTTTTATCCACCGTTTTAAAGGCTTCTATCACTTCATTTGATACGTTCAATGCCAGAATAGCGGTCAACACCAAATACATAATGTTGATCATCTTTTGCCGGGGCTCTCTAGGTAAAGCCATAATGTGTAAGATTTACGATTGTTAGTTTAATAGGTTTCTTTCAGTTATTAGCTTTGGCGGCCCTGCATTGCGCTCAGCATATTACCATATACCGCGTTCAGTTTGCCAAGGTTATTTGCAAGTGCACCGATCTGCTCTTTTGCTTTAGTTGCATCTTCAACCGTACCCATCATCGTCGTGCTTGCTTCTGCTAATTTTCCGTAGAAAGTATTTAAAGATTTTAAATGGTTATTGCTTTCCTTTAATTCCAATTCGTAGATTGTATTTAATGATCCCAGGTTCTTTGTTAAAACCTGTACCTGCTCATGAAATCCTTTAGCGCTTTCTGCAGCATTGCTAAAAGTACCCATGGTTGCGGCGCTGCTTGCAAAGGCTGTGGTCATACTGCCTAATGCTGTAGTCGCTTCTTTCGTCTTTGAATTCAGTTCACCGGTAGATTTTACAACGTCCCCGATCTCATGCATATTCCCTACTGTGCTTTGTAATTTCTGGAAACCTTCTCCCAACCTCTTAAGATTAGTAGGAGTAATATCTGCCTGCTGCAACATGGTATCCATTGATTGTAATGAAGGATTTTGTATTGCTACATCATCCGGCTGGTCATCTTCTTCATGATGTTTTGGCTTAACCCACTCAATACCGGCGTACACAAGAAAAATAGCGGTCTCCGTCCACATACCGATCGTTAACATCATATCCGCATAAGACTGGTGCGTAAGTTTTGCCCAGGCAGCAAAAATGATCACCGCTGCGCCGGCACTTACCAATACATCAATTAAGGTTAAAAAGGTTCTTTTGTTGTGAGGCATGATTTAAAAATTTAAGTTTTAGTTGGGATTATGTTAAAGTTTGATTACACAAAAGTTATAAAGTACCTGCTTGTTATAACAGGTACCATAAATAGTTTTTTAGTTTTGGAAACAGTTTTATTTTTTGCCTTTTTTCTGTGCCGGCGGCAAATCAATTACACAACGAAAGCCAATATAAGATTTTGCTGTATCCTGGTACTCATAGGCACGTGTTCCGTTCCTCAGGAAATATCCAACATCTTTCCAGCTTCCTCCACGCAAAACCTTACGTTTGTCGCGGGGCTTATCCGTTTCTTTAGCATTGTAGCGAATATCAGGATTCATATCATGCTGGAAATTATAGGCTCCTTCATAATATAAAGAAGATGTCCATTCTGCAACATTACCGGCCATATTATACAAGCCAAAATCATTTGGCCAGTAAGCATCAGCACGTACGGTATAAAATCCGCCATCTTCGGGATAATTACCGCGACCTGGTTTAAAGTTTGCTAAAAGACATCCTTTTTTGTTTCTAAGGTAATAACCTCCCCATGGATAATCAGCCTGTGAACGTCCGCCTCTTGCTGCGTACTCCCACTCAGCTTCCGTAGGTAACCTGAAATCAGATTCTGCAGATCTTTTCTTTGATTCGAGGAAAGAATTAAGGTAATGTGTTCTCCATTCGCAGAAAGCAGTTGCTTGTTTCCAACTCACACCAACAACAGGATAATTTCCGAATGCAGGGTGGTTGAAATATTTTTTAGCCATTGGTTCATTATATGAGTAAGCAAAATCCCTTACCCAGCAAAGTGAATCCGGGTATACCGGTATGGCTTTTTTAATTATGAATTTAGAACGTGGAACCGTTGCATCCTTGTTTTGAGCTGCAGTTTTGTAATCAAAAATTTCTGATTGGTAAACTATTTTATTAGCATCCAGTTCTTTCTTTCCAAATATACGGTTGTCTGGTGTAACAATGATAGCATCTATTTTTTCCATAGTTGCTTTATCACCCCATTTGATAGTTTTTGCTTTTGTCCAGTCGATATATTCATTCCCGTCGGCGCCCTGTTTTACAAAACCCATTAATTTGGCACCGATAGAATCCCTAACCCAATTTGTAAACTGGCGGTATTCATTATTGGTTATCTCTGTAGCATCCATCCAGAATCCGTTGATGGAAACTGATTTATTGCGTGCAGTAAGTGCATAGCTCACATCTTCATCACTTGAACCCATGTGAAATGTTCCCGGTGGGATATATACCATGCCCGGAGGCTTTGGTAAACTCCATCTGGAAGAAGGAGCCACGCCATGCAATTGACCATCTTTTGGAAGAGAGCTTCCGCCCTTATTTTTTCCACCCAGCAATTTACAGCTTGAGGAGGTAAACGTGATAGCTATAACAGCTATTAGATAGAACAGCCTGTACTTCATTGTATTTAACTTTGAGGGTATTGGGCAAATGTAATGATTATTTTGAATTATCATCGTTTTGATAGTTGAATCTAAAATAATTTTTTCAACAAATTTTAGTCCTGAAAAGTGTAAACGACTGAATTTTGTAAATATTGTGTTTAAAGGCTCATTTATTGCCCAAATCCTTTAGCAATAAAATCAGTTCAGCCGCTGTGTTACAGGCAGGCAGGCATTGATAGTTTTTACACAGATAAACGGACGCATCAGAATTATAATCTTTACCCTTCAACAAGGGGAATTCAGCAGCTTCCGCAGAATCGCATTGCAAAATTTTATCAGGCATGTAATGTTCCAATACCAGATCGCGGGTTTCCTTATACGCCTTACCGGTTATCACTATTTCATTTATTCCATACAATTGTTTCATCATCAAAGATGCCCAGTTAGCAAATGATGTGGGATAATTTACTATTGCCGTATGCAGGCTATCCTGCATTTTATTTCCCATATCGTACCATTCCTTTTTATCAAAAATAACGGCCAGGTAAAATAAGTTTTCTGCCATCGTACTGTTACCCGAAGGCACCGCACCATCGTACACTTCTTTTTTACGGATGATCACATCAGCCTGGCTTTTACCCGTGAAGTAAAAATAACCAGTTTCCTCTTCTGCAAAATTCTCTATAACATAGGCTGATAGCTGTTTTGCATAGATGAGGTAACTACGGGAAGAAGTAATTTCCTGTAAGCATATACAGGCCTGGATGAGATAGGCATAATCATCCAGGAATGCAGGATAACGGGCCACTTTATTTTTGTAAGTATGGTATAATTCAACCCCTTCTTTTTTAAAATTATTTATAAGAAAATCAAAAGATCTTTCTGCCATCTTCCGGTACCCGTCATCATTTAAAGCAGCAGATGCTTTACATATAGCTGTTATCATCAGCGCATTCCAACCCAACAGTATCTTGTCATCCAGTAATGGCTTTATCCTGGTATTTCTTTTTGATAACAATATTCCAAGGCAGTCATTTATTTTAGACCCGAGCTCATCAATCTTCATGTTTTTTTCACCTGCAAAAAGAACTGGCTTTTTTAAAATGCGCAGGATGTTTTTACCTTCCCAGTTGCCTGATTCTGAAATGTTAAAGAAATCACAAAAAACACCTGCATCAATTCCTAACAGCTCATCAGCCTCTTTCTTATCCCATACATAATATTTACCTTCTTCACCTTCAGAATCGGCATCTAAGGCAGCATAAAAACCTCCTTCTTCATTCATTAATTCTTTTTCTACAAATGCTATGGTTTTCCTGATCGCTTTTTCATAGTATTCATCTTTTGTTATTTGAAAAGCATCACAAAGAATATTGATCAAAAGCGCATTATCATAAAGCATTTTTTCAAAATGAGGCGCCAGCCATTCGTTATCTGTACTGTACCTTGCCAATCCTCCCCCAACGTGATCATAAATACCTCCCTCCAGCATCTTATCAATTGAAAGCCTGGCCTGTTGCAAGGCCTCATTATTACCGGTAAAATGATAATGCTGTAAAAGATATTTTATGGTAAAAGTTTGAGGAAATTTTGGAGCATTGCCAAACCCGCCCCATACGGTATCTGCAGTTTTCATGATATTGCGGAAGATCGTATCTCCCTGTTCGGCTGCGGGTAATTCTTCCCTGAAGATCTGATCACCCTCTTTTTTTGTTTGCCCAAAACCATTGGACTTTTGCAGGTGCCCTGTAAGGTTTTCTGCCTGTGCGCTTATTTCATCCTGCCTTTCATTCCATGCCAGTTTTATTGCATTCAGAACATCTGTCCATGATGAACGATTATAAGCCTTTACCGGCGGGAAATAAGTACCACCGTAGAATGGTTTTGCTTCAGGTGTAAGAAAAACATTTAATGGCCATCCTCCGCTGCCTGTCATGGCCTGCACCGCATCCATATAAATATGATCGAGGTCCGGCCGTTCCTCCCTGTCAATTTTTATATTGATGAAGTTCTCATTCATTATTTTGGCCACAGCCTCATTCTCAAAGCTTTCTTTTTCCATTACGTGACACCAGTGGCATGCGGAATAGCCAATGCTGATGAGTATTACTTTGTTTTCGGATTTTGCTTTTTCCAGGGCCTCGTCTCCCCACGGATGCCAGTCTACCGGGTTATGGGCATGCTGCAGCAGGTAAGGGCTGCTTTCATTTATTAGGCGGTTACTGAATTTATTTAATGTTGATGTATCCGGCATATTCATAATGAACCGCAAATATCATTCTAAAAAATGAAGGCTGGGGTTTAACCATACTAAGTTTTCCGGGGCAGTGGACCCCGATCGGCCGGCTGACCTATTTTTTGTAAAACAAAAAAAAGTTTACAACTCTGGTGTTTCAGCATTAAAAGCATCCCACCGGTTTCAGGATGCCTTTCAATATTAAGTTAAGTTGTATTATTTTTTTTTAAGGGATGAGAGGTATAATTCCAAAGCACTTACCATGCTGGGTGCCTGGGGTTGGGGAGCTTTAATATCCAGTACGAGGCCGGCATCTTCGGCAGCCTTAAAAGTATTAATGCCAAATGCGCCTATTGCAGTACCGTTTTGTTTGAATTTGGGGAAATTCTCCAGCAGGCTTTTTACCCCGCCGGGAGTGAAAAAGCAGATAACATCATAACCTCTTGCCATTACTTCGGTGATATCATTGCTGATGATCCTGTATAGAACAGGGGTAGCGTGTTCGCAGTTATTTAATTTCAGCCAGTTGGTGATGTCGCTGTCAAAGGATTCGGAACAGGGATACAGGAACTTTTCATTGTCCTTATGCTTATTAATAACATCAAACAAACTTTTGTTGGTACCATCAGCGCCATAAAAAACCTTGCGTTTGCGGTAAAGAATGAATTTTTGAAGATAAAGCGCTACCGCTTCAGTGATGCAGAAATATTTTGTTTCCTGGGAGACGGTGATCTTCATTTCATCACAAATGCGGAAAAAATGATCGATCGCATTACGGCTGGTAAAAACAACCGCGGTATAGCTGCCAATATCGATCTTTTGTTTACGGAAGTCTTTCGCCTGTATACCATCCACCACTATGAATGGGTGGAAGTCAAGGTTTATACCGTGCTTTTTAGCCAAATCAAAATACGGAGATTTTTCACCATCCGGCTTTGGTTGGGTAATAAGTATTTTCTTAACTGTTTTGGCTGGATTAGTAGCCTGTTTTGCACCGTTTTTAACCATACTTAATTCACCAATGGAACTGCAAAGCTAAAGATTTTTACTTAAATAAATCATTAAGCCCTTGTAAATCAACAATAGGGGTAATAATTCGATGCCGGCGATATAGAGTATGAAGTGAAACCTGCTGATTTTTAACTGGTTTTGCAATAAACCATAGGATCTGAAGAAGCGTAATAAAAGTAATAATACGATGCTCAGAAGGGAGATTATGACCGCTATTTTGACTACGTATATGTCAGAAAAAGACAATATGACGATAAAAGGTACCAGAAAAATGCCGATTATCTTATTGATAAGAAAAATGATAAACACATAGGTATTGGTAACATCGGTAAGGCCGGTGACCCAACCGGTAAATTTCAGCGTACAGAATTTGATCAGGTAGATAAGTCCCAAAAGGGCGATCAGCGACGCCATCATTATCCATTTATTGTCCCCGTTTATCCACTTATAATGCAATAAAAGAATATAAGTATAAAATCCGCCACTGAGGATAAAGAAAACATTAAAGACCAAAGATGGAAACTTTGCCTGCAATAGCTGATCCGTTAACTGGCTTTGCCGCAGCGATGTATTAAAGAACACCCTGAAAAGGTTAGTAAAATACCGGCTGTAAAAATATTTCAAAGAAGCCAGTACCAATAGTATTCCGGCAACCACGTAGAATAAAAAATCTTTACTGTTGTCTTTTTTAATATGAACAGATAGTGAAACCGGGCTGCTGTCACTGTTGAGTAACTTGTTTTGCAGTTTAAAAACCGGCCTCGCTGATACAACAGCAGGTATCGTATCCTTTAATGGCAGGCTTTGCAACGAATCGGTTTTTGCAGCGGCCGTATCAGTACTTACAATAAGCGTATCGGTATTTTGAGCATGCAGTGAGGCAGGGAGAACAACCATACACATCAAAATAAAAAACACCTGCTTCACTATCAATTTATTTTAGCTGCAAAAATAGATGCTGGAATGCACACTTTTAAAAGTAATTGACATAGCCGAAGTGTATTTTGGATGCTTCCCTGAGAACAAACTTAACATCATCACGCTTGCCCAAGGCATAGCTGATATTCAATAAGCCGAATTTGGTTTCCTTGGCAAGTCCTACCCCGGCCCCAATAAAATTATTTTTTATGTTCACTGACTGGTATTTATTTCTAACCCAGCCGCCATCAACAAAGCCAAAAAAGAATGAGTTAAGGTCGAGCCTGAACCTGTACTCTGCTGTTAACACGGCATATTGCGTGGCATAAATACTTTCCTCACTGAATCCCCGCAGCAATTTATAACCCCCAAGCTGGAAGAGTTCATTTCTAAAAGTACTCGGGCTGATAAAGACACCGCCACTCAATGCAGTTTTTACTGTGCCCTGTTTACCCACAGGAAAATAATGCGCAGCAGATAGTTTTACGCGGAACTGGTAAGACTTTGCTTTTACAGAATCGTACAGGCTGGCATAATTGAATAGGGGATCCTTAAGATTAATGATCTCATTATTCTTCTTTGTTTTTTTTATCCCTACTGCAGTAGTGATCTTTATTTCATTTCCGCTCCGTGGATTGAGGCGGTAATCCGTTTTACTCCAGTCATATTCCAGGCCTATATTCACAGCACTTACATCAATATTGGGAGGAAGTCTTTTTGTAGCTTTTACCTGGTTTGTATCTACCCCCGTTCCCAGTAAAAAACTATTTTGCCATTGAACAAATATTTTACCCGCCTGCGTTGCAGATAAAAGATACTGCAGGCCTAAAAGTCCGTTGACCTGCAAAAAAGTAGAATCCTTTTTGAACAACTCAAACAAAAAATCGAAGCCAAAAGAAGAATTAAAGATATAAGGCTGCTGGTAGCCCAAATTAAGCCTGGGCGATTTTGGCTGTAATTGCTGCCAGGTAAACAATATTCTTTCCCCGGCGTTCAAAGCATTTTTAAGGTCAAGATTTACATCAGCAGTTAACTGTAGTTTTCCCGATTCACCACCGGGTAAAAGGCCTACCAAAAAATTTGCCTGGCTGCTGCGCCTGGGTGCCAGGTAAAGATTCAGAAGCGAACCTGAGCCCAACATCGTTATGTCGTTGGGTTGCACTTCCTGTAAGTAAGGCAGTTCCAGTATCCGCTTACTTACCTGTTCAAGTTTTTCCTTGTTGTATAAACTCCCATTGGAGATCCCTAAATAATGCTGAAGAAAATTTTTGGAGATCTTTGCTTTACCGAAGACCCTGATACTATCGATATGATATATGGGTCCTTTTTTTGACCTGAGCAATGCTTCCATTTTATCATCATCCAGGCGAATGCTGTCCAGGTATACCTCTGCAAATGGATATCCATTCTTTTCATAATAATTCAATACCCGTTCCTGCAATTTCAACAGTTGCTGAATATTAAGCAGTTTGCCCGAGTAATCTTTTTCACTGAACCTGCTTTCATCCATTGCAGCTCTTTCTATACCATCAGGCACTAATTTTATCCAGTGATATTGTTTGCCTAAAAATAAGTGTATGGTTGTAAAGGCATCATGATCAAAAATACTATCTATAGATGCTGTGGGGTAACCCTGCGAACTTAATAAGGCAGGCAATTCCCGGATATAAGTATCAGATGATGTCTTGTCTGCAAAAGCTGTCTGCAACTTTAAAGGCTGCGGATCAAAGGCGCTATCTTTGTCAACGAATTGGATCCGTAACTGGTAGGCTGCTTTTTTATCGGCAGGAACCTGGCAATTTGCAACCGTCAGAAATATACCGTTGCAAAGCATTAGCGGCAACAGGAGCTTAAGACATATTAGTTTTATAAAGTTCATGAATGATCAAATCTAAAATATTATCCCGATAATTACCGGGGCTTAAATCATAAATCTTTGCCGGGCATTTATATACATATCCCCTTTTGTAAGCAGGCTTGTCATTATTGCAATTTTCATTTTTCAACTTCCCTGGCACAAAAGGAAAAAATGATGGAGGCGATAGTAAAAGAGATAAAGCTTACCTCATCGCAAAACGCAGAAGCAAAACCCCGTATAATTTCAACAGTTTATTTTGGAGGCGGCACACCAAGTATATTAACTATTGATGACCTGGAAATGATCTTCGATGCATTGAAGCGCCGTTTTGTTTTTGCTGATAATATTGAAATTACGCTTGAAGCCAACCCGGATGATATAATAGATCTGAAATTGCAGGAATGGAGATCGGCCGGTATCAACAGGCTGAGCGTAGGAATACAGAGCTTTATAGAGGAAGAATTAAAATGGATGAACAGGGCACATACTGCAGCAGAATCTTTAACATGTATTGATAAGATCAAAGCGGCAGGGTTCAATAATTTTTCTGTTGACCTCATCTATGGTTCGCCGCTGCTTACTGATGATGACTGGAAAAAAAATGTAGAAACAATAATTGAAAAAGATATACCCCATATCTCCTGCTATGCTTTAACTGTAGAGCCCAAAACGGCACTTGACAAAATGATCGCATTGCATAAAAAAGAACCTGTTGATCCGGAGAAACAGGCCCGCCAGTTCTTACTGCTGATGGGTTGGTTGCAGGATGCAGGATATGAGCACTACGAGATAAGTAATTTTGCAAAACCTGGCTTCAGAAGCAAACACAACAGCAGTTACTGGCTTGGGGAATCCTACTATGCCTTCGGGCCCGCTGCACATTCATTTGACGGGCAGCACAGGAGGTGGAATATTGCGAATAACGCACTTTACATTCAATCGCTGCAGGAAAATATTATTCCTTTTGAAGAAGAAACGCTTACTAAAACACAGCAACTGAATGAATACATTATGACCTCCCTCAGAACGATCGAAGGACTAGACATTGAATACGTAAGTGATAAGTTTGGAAAGGAGAAAAGTACAGAGATCGAAGCAAGAAGCAGGAAGTACGAAAATACGGGCAGGTTAAAAATTCAGAACAGGAAGATCATTTTAACCAGGGAAGGGAAATTATTTGCTGATGGAATTGCGGCAGACCTATTTTTTTGAGTGCTGCAAACGCTTCCTGAAATGCTTTACAATTTCTGCAACTGTTAAGCAAAGCACCATAAAGATTATGGCCCAGGCGCTCATATTTGAAAAAGAAAGTGGCATAGTTTATTTCTTGCAGTAAAGTTAGCTCATTTTTACACCAATGTCTGCTCGATCATGTTAAAACCTTCTGCTGCAGGCAGGTTTTCCCATAAAATTTTATGAACGGTTTCCGCAATGGGCATATCCGCTTTAATCCGCTGATTGATAATGTGCATGCACTTGGTGGCGTTATATCCTTCGGCAACCATGCTCATTTCCATTTGGGCTGACTTTACAGAATATCCCTTCCCGATCATATTACCAAAGGCCCGGTTACGGCTGTGGAGGGAATAACAGGTAACCAACAGGTCGCCCAGGTAAACCGATGCTGCGTAGTTTGTTGTAGGCGGCTTATGATTTGTGTGATGATGATGCTCTATGGAACCAACCTGTATATTTTTCACACCAAGCTCCCTTAAAAAACCCGCCATTTCATCGGCACTGTTTGCGATCAGCACACTTAAAAAATTATCCCCGTAGTCAAGCCCGTGTGCTATGCCCGAGCCAACCGCGTAAATATTTTTCAATACCGCGGCATACTGAACACCATAGATGTCATTGTTCTCAACGGTATTAAGGTAGTCTGTTTTAAAGCAGGCAGCGATCTCATGCGTAGCTTTTTCATCTATACCGGTGAAGGTGAGATAGGATAATTTTTCTGCAGCCACTTCTTCTGCATGGCAGGGGCCCAGCACAGCAAAATAATTATTCAACTCTATATTGAATTCCTGTTTCAGGTATTCATTCAGCAGCAAATTATGTTCGGGCAAAATGCCTTTTATGGCTGAGACGATCTTCTTCCCTGCAAAAATATTCCTGTCCAGGTCCTTTAATGCCATGTGGGTATAGGCAGAAGGTATGGCCACTACGATACAATCGCTGTTCTTTATTACTTCGGCAGGATCGGTGGTGAGTTTAAGTTTTGTTATATCAAAATGCGCTGTGGACAGGTATTGCGGGTTATGATGCCGGGCATGTATGTATTTAATGGCTTCTTCGCTGCGGTTCCACCAATGTATATTATTTCCGTTGTCGGTTAATATTTTTGCTATGGCCGTTCCCCAGCTTCCGCTTCCTAAAATTCCAAATGTCATAGTATGCGTTTCTTGTTTCCCGTTCATCGTTAGATCGTTTCTCGTTCTTAGTCTTCAAAGACTCTTACAAATAATAATTATTCCGGCTTTAAACAACGAGAAACAGAAAAACGAGAAACAAGAAACCATTTTATAATCCTAATTTATCTACCGCTAACTGCGCTGCTATCTGGCTTGCATCTTTTTTATTAAAGCCCTTTGCTTCGGCTATCAGTTCACCATCCACGGTTGCGCCAATAGTGAATAGCCTTCGCCCGTTCTCGAATTTTTCATCCAGGGTTTCAAATTCAAGTGCCTTGCCGTTCTTGTTTGCCCAGCCGTATAATTTATTTTTGATATTGATCTCGATACCTTCAAGGTCATCTATGAACAAATGCGGCATAATGATATATTTCTCTACCCATTTGTGTGTACCTGCATAACCCTTATCAAGGTAAACAGCACCGATCAGTGCCTCTAAAGTATTTCCGAATATCTGCGAGATTTTGAGTGCATTATCGTACTTATTGTAAAAGGTGATCTTCTTGAGTCCCATCTTTAAAGCTATATCATTCAGCTTCTGGCGGTTCACCATCTTGCTTCTCATCTCGGTTAAAAAGCCTTCGCCCTTGTATGGATATTTCCTGAAAAGATAGTGTGCAACGATCGAGCTCAGGACCGCATCTCCCAAAAATTCCAGCCTTTCATTGTTCTCATCGGCGCCCTCCCGTACACTGCGGTGGCTGAGTGCGGTCTTATATAAAGCGATATCCCCGGGAGTGAATCCAAGGATATTATTGAGTTGCTTTTTAAACTCCCGGTTCTTATTCTGGCCCTTAAAAAAATCTTTAATGAATTGCAAAACGATCAAAAATGTTTGCGTGAAACTAATCTTATTTAGATCAAACTAAAATTAAGCAATTTTTACTGAGCCCGGTAAAGTTAAATAGTAAAAAAGAATGAAATGAATAAGACGGGATTTATGCCCTGAATTTTTTTACAATAACCGAAGCATTATGCCCGCCAAAACCAAAAGTATTGCTGAGGGCGGCATTTACAGTGCGCTGCTGCGCTTTATTAAATGTAAAATTCAATTTTGGATCCAGGGCAGGATCATCTGTAAAGTGGTTTATCGTTGGCGGAATAACATCTTTTGTAACAGCCATGATACAGGCCAGTGCTTCCAGCACACCTGCGGCGCCAAGACAATGGCCCGTCATACTTTTGGTAGAGCTGATATTTAATTTATAAGCATGCGGCCCAAAAACACTTAAAATGGCTTTTGTTTCAGCAATATCTCCCAGCGGGGTTGACGTTCCATGAACATTGATGTAATCAATATCTTCCGGCTTCATGCCTGCATCCTTTAATGCAACATGCATAACATTTTTTGCACCCAGCCCTTCCGGGTGAGGAGCAGTGATATGATGAGCATCCGCAGTAGCTCCGCCACCGGCGATCTCGCAATATATTTTTGCACCCCGGGCAAGCGCATGTTCCAGGCTTTCCAGTACCAGTACACCGGCGCCTTCGCCCATTACAAAACCGTCCCTGTCCTTATCGAAGGGGCGGCTGGCGGTCTTGGGGCTGTCGTTTCTTTCGCTCAATGCTTTCATGGCATTAAATCCACCCACTCCTGCAGCGCTTATAACAGCTTCACTTCCGCCGGTAATGATGATATCTGCTTTATCCAGCCGGATATTATCAAAAGCATCGATTATGGCATTGGTTGAAGAAGCACAGGCACTTACCACAGCAAAGTTGGGACCCCTGAAACCATGTCTCATGGATATCTGCCCTGCGGCAATGTCCAGGATCATTTTGGGAATAAAGAAAGGATTGAAACGGGGAGTACCATCGCCTGAAGCAAAATTGATCACTTCTTCCTGGAAGGTGATCAAACCACCGATACCACTTGCGAAGATCACGCCTACCCTGTCGGGATCTACGTTCTCTTTGGTGATACCTGCGTCTTTTACGGCTTCATCGCTTGCTACCAGTGCAAACTGGCAATAGCGGTCAATTTTCCGGGCTTCCTTACGGTCGAGGTAATTTGTAGGCTCAAAATCTTTAACCTCACAGGCAAACCTGGTTTTAAACTTACTGCAGTCGAATTGCGAGATGTTATCGCACCCGCTGACGCCGTCAACCAATCCCTGCCAGTATTCTCCGACAGTTTTGCCCAACGGTGTAAGCGCCCCCAACCCGGTAACTACAACTCGTTTTAACACCATAAAATTTGCCTGTGATAATTAAGTTAATTACTTAGCATGCTCTTCTAAGTAAGCGTTAGCCTGACCAACAGTAGTAATGGTTTCGGCCTGCTCATCCGGAATAGAAATATTAAATTCTTTTTCAAATTCCATAATAAGTTCAACGGTGTCCAAGCTATCGGCACCTAAATCATTAGTAAAAGAAGCCTCCGGGGTTACCTCTGCTTCATCTACACCTAATTTGTCAACAATTATTTTCTTTACTCTTGTTGCAATGTCTGACATGATAGTAAAATTTAGTTTGTATTGGTTGCAAAAATATACATTTTGGAATAAATACAAAGAAATAGATATTACAGCATAAATAAGTGTTTTTAAGCGTCAAACTACAGGGATTTTTAAAACCGGGATTATCTTTCTTTTATTGACGATTATCCCCTATTCAATAATGGTTTTAATGGTTGTTTTTTTCACATAGGCAAAGCAATAGCAAAAAATTTGTATATTGTTAGTTCTTCCTTTTGCCGAAACTTAAACTTGTATTAAAAAAAATTACCTGTTATGGCCTTAAAACAAATAGACCACGGCACTAAAGAATACCAGCAGATGGTGAAACTGAGAATGGATATCCTGCGCCAGCCCCTCGGACTGACCTTTACCCCGGAAGAACTTGCAGAAGAAAAAGAACATATTTTAATAGGCGCTTTTGATGATGATGAGATGCTGGCCTGCTGCATGCTCACCAAAACCGACGACACATCTCTCCGGCTAAGACAAATGGCAGTTCAGAATAATTTACAGGGAAAGGGTATTGGTGCCAGCATGATGAACTTTGCCGAAATAGTAGCAAGGGATAAGGGCTATAAAAAACTGGTCATGCATGCCCGTAAAACAGCGCTGGGCTTTTATGAGAAATTCGGTTATAAGGTTGTGGGCGATGAATTCATAGAAGTGACCATTCCACATTATGTTATGGAGAAGCGGCTTTAAAAATATTTGGCTAAGAGCAAAAAGGAGAAAAAGAGGGCATCTATTATTTCTCTTTTTAGCTCTTAGCTTACTTCTTTTCGATCTTCACCCTCAATATTTTCCTTGCCTCATGTACCTCATCTCCTTCAAAGGCTTCTTTTGGTACAATAAAAAAAGAACGGCTGTTGAAATATAAATGAAAAAAATGCGGGCTCTCTATCCAGGTGCTGAATTCGTTCCAGCCCCAACTCCTGCCTCCACGTTCATTTTCGATCCTGAATTCCGTATCAGCTAATATTGCCCTGAACCTGTCTTTAAAGGTATCCGCCCTCCTGTATACCAGGTAGGGCAGCAGGAACCAGAAAATGATCATCAGCGCAAACCATAATACCGAGCTTATTAAAAAAGCAAAGGGAGATATTCTTTTAAAAAAGAACAGGGAAGCGGAAAGTATGGCAAAAACATTCACTGCTATCATCATTATTTTTATTTCCCGCCTGGAGATAAAATGATAGCGCAGTGCCTGTATCACCTTACGCTTATCATACGTGAAAAATTCTGAGATCATGGGGCAAAGATAATGGTTAAGATAAATGGCAGCTAATTGAACTGTCCGTTTTGAAATTTGGTAAAACAAAACGCCACTCGTAAGTGGCGCCTTATTTATGTTCGTGCTTAATCAAACCAATTTTAACTGCAACCCATGCTGTTACCGCAATTCAAACACTTGTAACAGGTGCCGCTGCGTACGGTAATATGTCCGCAGGTATTACAGGCAGGTGCATCGCTTTGCATGCTTTTGGCTGCTGCATTAACCGCATCCATTCCGTTGGCTGCTTTTTTATGGGCAGTGCGGTGTGCTTTTACTGCAGCTGGCTGTACACTGCCGGCAGCGGTGCCCATCACCCTTACTTCACTCAGTTCCGGTTTACGTTCGCCAATAGTTGGCGTTGCCTGGTCCCATTCTTCATTACCCAGGTTTTGTACTTCGGGTGTATCCAGCACATGAACCAGGTCATTCCTGCCTAAATATTCATAAGCCAGTGAGCGGAAGATAAAGTCAATGATGGAAGTAGCGCTCTTGATATTCGGGTGCTCAACCATTCCACTTGGCTCAAAACGTGTGAAAACAAATTTTTCTACATATTCTTCCAAAGGCACACCATATTGCAGGCCGATTGAAATTGCAATGGCAAAACAATTCAGCATACTGCGCATGGTAGCGCCTTCCTTGGCCATATCAATGAATATCTCTCCCAATGTACCATCATTGTATTCACCGGTACGAAGGAATAATGCCTGGCCGTTTATTTTTGCTTTTTGCGTAAAGCCGCGACGCTTTGCAGGTAATGCCCTGCGCTCAACGATCATGGCAAGCTGGCGCTTTAAAGTTGTATCTGCGCTATTCTGAACACGCTTATTCATCTCATCCAGCAGGTCATCAATGGTTAGCTTACCCATATCCACCATTGTTGAGATATCTGCGGCCAATGCTGCAGCATTCTCTTCGCTGATGGTTTCATCCAGTTTCTTTTTCTTATCACTCTTATTACTTAATGGTTGCGATAATTTAGAGCCATCACGATACAATGCACAGGCTTTTAATCCCAGCTCCCAGCTCATCCTGTACGAATCGGCGATCTCTTCCTGCGTTGCTTCATTTGGAAGGTTGATCGTTTTTGAAATAGCGCCGCTTAAGAATGGCTGTGCAGCACCCATCATACGGATGTGTCCGTGTGCATGGATAAAGCGTTCGCCTATCTTTCCGCATTTATTGGCGCAATCAAAAACCGAAAGGTGTTCATCTTTTAAATAAGGGGCGCCTTCAACCGTCATGGTACCACAGATATAAATATTAGCCGCTTCAATCTCTTCATCATTAAAGCCCAGGGCCTCCAGTAGGCTCCATTCAAAATCATTGTATTGCTCAGGCTTAAATCCAAGCCTTTGCAAACATGCTTCTCCCAAAGTATATACATTGAAAACAAAGCCAATTTCAAAAGCTGCGCCTAAAACGCCATTCAGTTTTTCAATGTCTTCAGTTGTAAAGCCTTTTTCCAGTAATACTTTTGTATTAATGAACGGGGACCTGTCTAAAGAAGCATGGCCCTTTGCATAGCTAACGATCTCTTCAATTTCTTTTTCACTGTATTTTAAATTCCTTAATGCCTGTGGCACGCTCTGGTTGATTATTTTGAAATAACCACCGCCGCTTAATTTTTTAAATTTCACCAATGCAAAGTCAGGTTCCACACCTGTTGTATCACAATCCATTACCAAACCAATTGTTCCGGTTGGTGCAATTACGGTTGTTTGTGCATTGCGGTAACCATATTTCTCTCCCATCTGCACTGCGTCATCCCATGCCTTGGTTGCGGCCTTCAATAAATAATCAGGACAATATTTTGCATTGATACCCTGTGGTTTTATTTCAATGCCGTCATAAGCATCTGCAGCATCATAAGCAGCAGCACGATGGTTACGCATTACCCGTAACATGTGTGTTTTATTTTCTTCGTATTTGTCAAATGCACCCAGGAAGCTTGCCAGCTCTGCAGATGTTTTATAAGACACACCGGTCATGATCGCGGTGATGGCACCTGCAATTCCTCTTGCTTCTTCACTATCATAAGGAATACCACTTACCATTAACATAGAACCCAGGTTTGCAAACCCTAATCCCAGTGTGCGGTAATCATAAGAAAGCTGGGCCACTTCTTTTGAAGGGAACTGGGCCATCAAAACAGATATCTCCAAAACAATGGTCCACAAGCGGCAGGTATGTTCAAAACCTGCTACATTAAATGTATTGTTGGATTCATCAAAGAACTGGCGAAGGTTCACACTTGCCAAATTGCAGGCGGTGTTATCCAGGAACATGTATTCACTGCATGGATTGGAAGCCCTGATCGGGCCGCCTTCGGGGCAGGTATGCCATTCGTTGATGGTGGTATCATATTGCGTACCCGGGTCAGCACAACGCCATGCGGCATAAGTGATCTGGTCCCATAATTCCTTTGCCTGTACTTTCTTCATCACCCTTCCGTCACTTCTTCCCTTAAGTTCCCATTCACCATCTTCATCTAATATATTAAAGAAGGAATTGGGTATGCGTATAGAGTTGTTGCTGTTCTGCCCGCTTACTGTCCTGTAGGCTTCACCTTCATAATCGCTTGGATAACCGGCAGCGATCAATGCAGCAACCTTATCTTCTTCTCCTACTTTCCAGTTGATGAAATTTTGAATTTCCGGGTGATCAAGATCCAGGCAAACCATTTTGGCAGCCCTGCGTGTGGTACCACCGCTTTTTATTGCGCCTGCTGCACGGTCACCGATCTTTAAGAAACTCATCAGGCCGCTTGATGTGCCGCCACCGCTTAATTTTTCTCCTTCGCCGCGTATGCTGCTGAAGTTGGTACCTACACCACTTCCGTATTTAAATATCCTTGCTTCCCTTACCCAAAGGTCCATGATGCCGCCATCATTCACCAGGTCGTCATTTACACTTAGTATAAAACAGGCGTGTGGCTGCGGGCGCTCGTAAGCATTCTCTGATTTTTTTAACTGCCCGTCTTTGGCATCTACATAATAATGACCCTGTGGTTTTCCGGTAATGCCGTACACTTCATGTAAACCTGTATTAAACCATTGCGGACTGTTGGGTACGCATGCCTGGTTTAAAATGGAATAAACCAGTTCGTCATAAAATATTTGTGCATCATTTGCTGTTGCAAAATAATCATAGCGTTCGCCCCACACTCTCCAGCAATGTGCCAAACGATGCGCTACCTGTTTAACAGTAGTTTCTCTCCCGGTTGTTCCATCCTCTTTGGGAACACCTGCCTTTCGAAAATATTTTTGTGCTAAAATATCCGTCGCGATCTGGCTCCACTGTTTCGGTACTTCAACATTATCCATCTGGAAAACAATTTCGCCTGTTGGATTTTTAATTACAGAGGTTCGATAATCGTATTCAAACATATCGAAAGGACTAACGTCATCTTTTGTGAACTGGCGTGAAAACTGCAGCCCTTTAGCAGATTGGATTTTTTTTGACATAAACTGTATAGTGCTTGATTGGTGGGGTTAAGTAATTGTTAAGCAAACGAAAATATTTGTTACACCTGAACAAACAAACTTCTAAATATTAACACCTTGTGGAAAAATTGGTGGATAATTTTGCAGACGCAAACGGGTATTGCATTTGCTTACTTTTCCCCACCTGATTAATAAAAATTTTACTGAAACTCTTGGAATTTCCAGTAAAGTTTCAATTGGTTGATTTTGCTGCATTTTTACTTTTTTAATGATGGAATGGTACACGCGCAGGAAATAATTTTTTATCCAGGGAATCAGTGAAAAAAAATTCATTGCCGGGCTGTAAAAATTAAAAAAATAAATTGATAATTAAGTGGAATATTTTGCCTGTTCATCCTGCTTCGTATACACAGCAAATAAAAATCTGCAGCGCATACTTGTATTCATAAATTGTTCAGTGTAGCTTTATGCAAAACAAAAAAGATGAATAAAAAAAACATTTATGCAATTCTTGCTGTATTATCACTGGCCGCTTCCATTACTATGTATATGGCAGGAAAGAATTCTGCGAACTTAAGTGAGTTAAAAGATTTTTGGTGGATGCCATTACCCTTAGCTGCAATATTCCTGCTGCTGGCATCAAGAGCATCAAAAAAATAATAAGAGAATATATTTACAATGAGGGTCATCATACAAAGAGTAACAAGCGCTGCTGTTACTATCAACAACCAGGTAAGATCAGAAATTAAAACCGGCCTTCTTGTTTTGATAGGCATTGAAGATGCAGATACCCCCGAAGATATAGAATGGCTCAGCAACAAGATCGTGAACCTCCGCATTTTTGATGATGGGAACAAAGTGCCCAATATCCCGGTAAAAGATATTGGTGGCGACATCTTACTGGTAAGCCAGTTTACCCTGCATGCTTCTACGAAAAAAGGAAACCGCCCTTCTTACATTAAAGCAAGTAAGCCTGCTATTGCAATACCCATTTATGAAATGATGATCACGCAGCTTGAAAACGACCTGGGTAAAAAAATATTTACCGGGGAGTTTGGTGCGGATATGAAGGTTTCGCTTTTGAATGACGGGCCGGTCACAATTTATATTGATACAAAACAAAAAGAATAACACGAATTAGGGCGAATTACACGAATTTTAGTGATTAAAAATCTGTATGGCTTACAAACGTGTTGTACTCTAATTCGTGTAATTCGTAAAAATTCGTGTAATAATGACAATCAATGAAGCACAGCAACAGGTGGACCAATGGATAAAGACCACCGGCGTAAAATATTTCAGTGAACTAACCAATCTTGGCATACTAATGGAAGAAGTTGGAGAGTTATCGAGGCTAATGGTGCGTAAGTATGGGGAACAGTCTTTTAAAGAAACAGACAGGGGAAAAGAACTGAGCGATGAAATGGCAGACATACTGTGGGTATTGCTTTGCCTCGCCAATCAAACGGGAGTTGATCTCACTGAAGCCTTACAAAAGAATTTTGAAAAGAAAGATACCAGGGATAGTGAGCGTCACCGAAATAACGAAAAGTTAAAATAATAATGAAGTATACAATAAAAGATATATGGTCGATCATCAAACAGTCCTTCAATGATTTTATTGATAACAAGGTATTAAAATTAAGTGCGGCCCTTGCCTTCTATACTGTTTTTTCACTGCCGGCGATGCTCATCATTGTTATTTCTGTGAGTGATATCTTTTATGGAAGAGAAGCTGTTGAAGGAACCTTATATCACCAGATCGCCGGCTTTGTAGGAAACGATGCAGCTTTGCAGATACAGGAAACGATCCGTGCAGCCTCCTTATCCCAGAACAGTTATTTTGCAACGATCGTTGGCATCATCACCTTACTGATCGGTGCCACCAGTGTATTCAGCGAGATACAGGAATCTATCAATCATATCTGGAAATTAAAACCCAAACCAAAAGGAACGGGGTTTTTAAAAATGCTCATCAACCGCCTGCTTTCTTTTTCTCTCGTTATAAGCCTGGGTTTTTTATTATTAGTATCCCTGCTCGTTAACGGGATGATGGATGCACTGATCACACGCCTCACAAAAATGTTTCCCGAACTTACCGTAATAATGGTATATATATTTAATGTTATTCTCACATTTGGGATCACAGCATTGTTATTTGCCATGATATTTAAAGTGTTGCCCGATGCCCGTGTAAAATGGAAGCATGTAAGGGCGGGTGCTATTACTACCGCGATCCTTTTTATGGGAGGTAAATTCCTCATCAGCTACTATTTAGGCCATAGCCAGTTATCTACCACCTATGGAACAGCGGGTACTGTTATTGTTATGTTGGTTTGGGTATATTATTCCGCTATGATCTTATATTTTGGCGCTGTATTCACCCATGTATTTGCGGCGCATAGCGGTTCAAGGATCTACCCTAATAATTATGCGGTATGGGTACAGGAGATTGAAGTGGAATCGGTAAAATCCATTCAGCAACAACCGGAACATAAAGAAGTAATAAAAACTCCCCAAACTCCCCCGGAATAAAGAACAAAAAAATAGCAGCCCCTTTATATGAGGCTATGAACAATACTACATATAGTATCCACAGGTATAGGCTTTTTATTTTTTAGCATCATTTCGGTAAAAAAGCCTCACAAACCTATCTTTGCAGCTTATGGCAAACGAAGCAAACAATTTCCAGGAACTTATATCTCATTGTAAAGAATACGGTTATATTTTTCAATCCTCCGAAATTTATGATGGCCTGGCGGCTGTTTATGACTATGGACAGAACGGCGCCCAGCTTAAAAAGAACATCCGCGACCAGTGGTGGAAGAGCATGACCCAATTACACGATAATATCGTTGGTATTGATGCAGCCATTTTTATGCACCCAACAACCTGGAAGGCATCTGGTCACGTTGACAATTTCAGCGACCCGATGATCGATAATAAGGACAGCAATAAAAGGTATAGAGTTGATCATTTGATAGAAGGGTATGCTGACGAGCTAAGAGCCAAAGGAGAAAAAGAGGCAAAAGAGGCAGATGACATGTTGAGATCAATGGATACTTTGCTTGCAGCGAATGACTATGCCGGGATAAAAAAGCTGATCGAGGACAACAAGATTAAATGCGCCATCAGTAAAACCTGTAACTGGACCGAGGTAAGGGAATTCAACCTGATGTTCAGCACACAGATCGGCAGTGTGGCTGAAGAAAGTGAAACCATTTATCTCCGCCCCGAAACGGCCCAGGGAATTTTTGTGAATTTTTTGAACGTGCAAAAAACAGGAAGGATGAAGATACCTTTTGGCATTGCACAGACCGGCAAGGCTTTCAGGAATGAAATTGTTGCAAGGCAATTCATTTTCCGCATGCGTGAATTTGAACAGATGGAAATGCAGTTTTTTGTTCGCCCCGGTACGCAAATGGAATGGTATAATTTCTGGAAGGAAGAAAGAAAAAAATGGCATGAGAGCATGGGCATCCCTGCGGAAAAACTCCGTTACCATGATCATATTAAATTAGCGCACTATGCCGATGCTGCGCTTGATATAGAATTTGAATTCCCTTTTGGCTGGAAGGAACTCGAAGGCATCCACTCAAGAACAGATTTTGACCTGAAGCAACACCAGGAATTCAGTAAAAAGAAGATACAGTATTTTGACAATGACCTCAACGAGACCGGAAAGCCTTATGGCAACTACGTTCCGTATGTTGTGGAAACTTCTGTTGGGCTTGACCGTTTATTTCTCACCATCATCAGCCTTGCCTATGCCGAAGAGAAATGGACAAAAGAAGACGGCACCGAAGACAGCCGCGTGGTTTTAAGAATCCCCGCTAAGATCGCCCCCACCAAACTCGCCATTCTCCCTTTGCTAAAAAAAGACGGCCTCCCCGAAATTGCAAAGCAATTAATGAACGAATGCAAGGAATCCTTTCATTGTTTTTATGAGGAGAAGGACGCTATTGGGAAACGCTACCGCAGGATGGATGCTATTGGCACGCCATTTTGTGTAACCATCGACCATCAAACCAAAGAAGATAATACCGTTACAATCCGTTACAGGGATACGATGGTGCAGGATAGGATTGCATTAAGTGAAGTGAAAAAAATGGTTGCTGAAAAAATAAACTAAGCTCAAGGTTTCAGGTTCTTAAAAAAATCCAATAGCTGATACGGAAGCGGGTTCACAAGTATGATCTTCCTGTTTTCATCCAATAGAACCGAAAATGGGATACCGGTGATCTTGTATTTAAGGGCAATAGCATTATTTCTTCCTTTAAGATCGCTGACATTTATCCATGTGAGCTTATCCTCTTTAATTGCATGTAACCATTTTTGCCTGTCGTCATCCAATGAGATACTGATGATCTCAAGCCCCGCTTTTTTATTTTTTAGATATGCTTCACGCAAAAACGGATGACTAGCCCTGCATGGAACACACCAGCTCGCCCAAAAATCGATCAGCACATATTTAGCTTTCAAAGAACCGAACTGAAATTTTTTACCATGGTCATCTTCCATGCTGAAATCTTCGAAAATATTTCCGGGTTTTAAAAGCTGCAGTTTATTAAGTTCTTTTAAAAGATCTCTGCCGTATTTTGATTGTTGCTGTTCTGCAGATAGTCTATAATAAAACTCCTGCATATGGTCAATTCCAAGATCTGGAGCATAATACCTGATTAGCCATGGGAGTACTTTGGAATCAGGCCTTCTTTTAAGAACACTGTCAATTTCCAGGAATGTATTAGCTCTGTGTAAGCTGTCCCAGTAGGGCTGTGTGGCTTTACTCGAACTGTCCTGGAATGCCTTCCTCTCCTTCTCTGAATAAAAGCTACGAGGCTGGCTAATTATTAAAGGATCATAAATTTTTACCTTTCCGGGCAAACGGGTATAATAATATAGATAAGTGTCTTCAGACCCAATAACTGAATCAACAGCTAATACTACTTTACTGTTTCGGTTTGATTTTTCTGATAGGTATACATTTTTTAAACTTGTATCCAGCCAGATCGTTACCGAAGATTTTCTGTTCGTGATTTGCATTTCTCCAGGTTCTGAAAAATTACCGGAATATAAGAAGCTTCCGTCAGCTTGAATGGAAATGCTGTCCATATGCATTTTTGGATAAAAAATTATAAGCGAATTGATAGATGAAGGCTGCTGAAGTTTTCCTCTCAATGTAAATGCCCGATCCTGTGATTGGGAAAGAAAAGGAAAAAAGAAAGCTGGAAAAAAGAAAAAGAAGGGCAGCCGTTTCATTAATGAAAATTACTTCCCTGGAATTTAAAATCATCACGAAACTTAAAAATTAACATTCCCTATTTTATATCTTCATAATAAGGGATCTCATCATGGCTTTCCTTTTCTCGCTGTTGCCAGTAAGCCTGTGTAACGATATGCCCGTCGGGTGTTTTAAGTAATCTTCCAAAAATTGCATTGACAGGATTGAAAGTATAATCCGTCACGCCAACAGTAAAGGTTTCCAGCTTGTCCGCCGTAGCTTCAGCGGAGGCGGGTGGCAGAACTTCTTCACCATCTGCTGGCTTAACAACAGGCGCAGCCGCTGCTTTGGGGGGAGGCGAAGGAACCACAACAACTGTATATCGATTGTACTCCAGTAATTTTTTTAAGAACACAACTCTTTCGGGTAATACATTCTTCTCCACGATACCGCATTTAACGCCATCAAGCTCTTCAAATTCGTGATTTTTATTTATTGCCATAACTAACTTAGTGATCGGATGTAATCATATATCCAGCTTAATAATCCTACCAGCACAATACCTGCACAACAAATGATCAATGCAAATTTTTCAGAAAAGTGAACATTTATTTTTTCTATGGGATGTTCATTCTTTTCCATGAACATGGCACGTACCACCCTTAAATAATAAAATAAGGAGATGATCATGTTCAGTGCCGCAACACCGATGAAAAGATAACTGCCCTTTGCAGCACCGGCGGTAAGTAAAAATAATTTACCGAAAAAGCCCGCTGTTGGCGGAATGCCGGCCAGTGAGAACAATGCCAGCGCCAGCACCCAGCACAAAAAGGGGTTGGTTTGGTATAGCCCTTTATAATCATCAATGGTTTCTTTACCTGTTTGGGATGAGATCGCTGCAGCCACGCCAAACGCCGCCAGGTTGGAAAATACATAGATCAAAATAAAATAAACAACTGAAGATGTTCCTTCAATGGAATTGCTGCTGATACCTACTAAAATAAAACCAACCTGTGCGATGGATGAAAAAGCAAGGAACCGTTTAATGTTCTGTTGCCGCAAAGCAAACAGGTTACCGATGATCATCGTGGTAATGGATAAGATCAACACCATATTATACCAAACCGCGTTCATCGGCTGAAATACCTTGTATAGGGCCGACATGAAGATAAAAGCAACAGCCCCCTTTGATATAACAGAGAGAAATGAAGTAACGGCTATTGGTGACCCCTCGTACACATCCGCTGTCCATAAATGAAAAGGAACGATAGATAATTTAAATGCAAATGCGGTAAATAAAAATACAAATGCTAAAACCTGTAAGGGGCTGCCATCCAGGTGTTGGGGTAGTTCTGCAAAACTGATGGTACCCGTTGCACCATAGATCAATGAAATACCAAACAATAAAATGCCGGAAGAAAATGCAGAGGTCAGGATCATCTTCATCGCTGCTTCAGAAGACCTTTTTTTCTCCAGGTCGAAATTGGCCATTGCCGCAACGGGTATGGTAGCCAGTTCCAGCGATAAGAAGAACATGAGCAGGTTGCCGCTGGAAATAAGGAAGAACATGCCAAGCAGGGCTGACAACAACAGCATAAAAAATTCCGGGAGATGTTCTGTCTTTTTAAACCAGCCTGTAAATAATAAAGAGATGAGATAAACACCCAGGTTCAAAATATTCTTCTGTAAAGCGATCATTGCTGTAGTCTGGTACATGCCGTCGAACAAAACACCTTCCTGGTTGAAAAAGAATCCTACAATTAAGTTCAGCAATAATAAAACCTGTATCACTAACAACATGACCTCATTTTTCAGATCCGTCCCTATTTTTATGAACAGGAGAAGGAAAATGATAAATGTTATTATCAATTCATGCTTCATCAAAATGAAAAATTCATTCATTCCCTATCGTTTATTTTGGTATGGCTATTTTCTTCATAATTATTTCTGCTCCCGGGCTTACCAGGTCATTCAGCCAAAAGGGTGCTACACCAATGGCAATGATACCGGCTATTAATATCAATGCAGCCAGTTTTTCATTCCAGCCTGCATCAGATATATTTTGAAACCCTTCTTTTAACGGCCCCATAGCGGTTTTAGCCACGGCCCTTAAAATATAAACTGCTGTTACTACGATCGAGAGACAGGCAAGCACTGTTGCAACACGCCTGAATGTATCAGGATGTTCCCATGAACCCATGAACACGGTCATCTCGGCAACAAAACCACTGAGCCCCGGCAAACCCAATGAACACAAACCAACAATGAATAATACCGAGCCGATGAATGGCATTCGTTTTAGTAACCCACCCATTTCACTCACCTGCCTGGTATGCGTACGTTCATAGATCATTCCTATCACGGCAAAGAAAAGGGCCGTCATCAACCCGTGCGATACCATTTGCATTACAGCACCCGTCATGGACGTTTTGGTCAACATGCCAATGCCGAGTAAAACAAAACCGCAATGGCTAACGGAAGAATAGGCATTGATGTATTTAAGGTCTTTCTGCATCATGGTGGCGAAGGCGCCATATAAAATTGCAATAACAGAAAGCACAATGATGATCGTTGCGTATTCCCTTGCTCCTTCAGGCATGATGTAGGTTGCCACACGTAAACAGCCATAGCCGCCGAGTTTCATGGAAATGCCGGCAAGGAACATGGATCCTGCTGTTGGTGCAGATGAATGTCCATCAGGCACCCAGGTATGAAAAGGAAAGAGTGCAGTAAAAACACCAAACCCAACAAATAATAAAGGGAAACAGATCATCTGTGTTTGTACAGGAATATCAAGCTGTGATAATTTCAACAGGTCGAAGCTGCGTCCGCCTGAAAAATAAATTCCAAGAAGTCCAACCAACACCAGTGCAGAGCCGCCCATCAGCATCAGCGCAAGTTTATTGGCGCTGTATTCTTTTTTGCCGCTGCCCCAGATACCGATGAGTAAATATTTTGGGATAACGGCTATTTCCAGGAAGAAGAATAAAATAAAAAGATCGAGTGATATAAAAAATCCATAAGCGCCAAGACTTAATAAGATGAGGAGGAAATAAAATTCCTTCGTCATTTTTGTTACGTTCCATGAGACCAGTACGCCGGCAATTACGACAAATGCTGTTAACAGGATCATGGCAACAGAAATCCCATCAACGCCCAAATGAAAGCTGATGCCCCAGGAAGGGAACCAGTTGTATTGAAGCTCAAATAACATTTGCGCAGGATTACCCGATGCCCGCTCATTGCGAAAAGCAAAAAACAATACGAAAGCCAGTATGAACTGCGCAGTGGCCCCGGCCAGCGACACCCATTTAACCTGCGTTGCATTCCGCATCAGCAGGATGGCAATGGCAGTGAGTAATGGCAATAATATTAATAACGATAGGTTCATAAGCCTCTTCCTCCTTCTCCTTCCCCGGGGGGAAAGGAGCGGTACTTTAAATTATTAATAAACATTTTATCTTCCACGTGAGCATTTATTTTCTGTTCTGCGGTTTTAACCAATAAGTATTTTAAAAAATCTTACTCTTGCCTGTCCTCCCCTTCGGGGGAGTTAGAGGGGGCGCCACCAGTAAATGAACAGCAATGCCAATCCTATTACACTTACCAAAAAGTAAATGGCGTATTGCTGTACCTTACCCGATTGAAATCTTTTTATTTCTTCCGAGATATTTTGCGTGCCGTTGCCGGTTGCATTCATCAAACCATCCACCACGTTCTTATCAAACCATGCCGCCGGCCTTCCGATCAAATTGAAAATTATTTTTTGGGTGATGAATAAATATATCTCATCAATATAAAATTTATGATAAGCTGCTCGGTATAAGCCACCCAGTGATGCAGCCATCCTGCCAGGCTTATCATTTTGTTTTCTATACATCCACATGGCAATAAAAATACCCGCAAGTCCTAAAGCAACAGGAGCTATTGAAAACTGCAGGTGAAATTCAGTTTCCAATCTTGTTCCATCGGAACTAACAAAGTGGCCAAAAGGAATGAAGCCGGCTGCCGCAGCGCCCACAGCCAGTAACACTAACGGCATCATCATTGCAAAACCGCCTTCGCCATGATGTTCGCCATGAGGATGATGTTCTTTATTCCAGAAGACGCTGAAGTACAAACGGAACATATAAAAAGCAGTAAGCCCAGAAGTGATCAGTGCTATCCAGTAAATGGCTGGGTTGTGCTGGTAAGCAGCTAATAAGATCTCTTCCTTGCTGAAGAAACCTGCAAATGGTGGTACACCGGCAATGGCAAGACATGCAATTAAGAAAGTAATATGCGTGATGGGCAAATATTTTCTTAATCCACCCATGTCTTTCATTTCGTTGCTGTGTATAAAATGAATGACGGCGCCTGCACCAAGGAACAACAATGCTTTGAACATGGCATGTGTGAATAAATGGAACATGGATGCAGTGTATCCTAATCCCTCTTCGCCCCCGTATTTTGAAACGCCCAGTGCAAACATCATATAGCCGATCTGCGACATGGTGGAATAAGCGAGCACTCTTTTGATATCCGTTTGCGTGCAGGCGATCAGCGCAGCGATCAATGCAGAGATAGCACCTACATAACCAACCAGGCTCAAAGCATCGGGTGCAGAAATGGCAAAGACAGGAAATAGTCTTGCAACCAGGAACACCCCTGCAACTACCATCGTTGCAGCATGTATCAATGCTGAAACGGGCGTGGGGCCTTCCATTGCATCGGGCAGCCAGATGTGCAAAGGGAACATGGCGCTTTTACCTGCGCCACCAATAAATACCAAAACCAATCCCCATGTTAGTGCAGAGATGCCGAGGAATGATGCGGCAACTGCATTTTTTAATTCACTGGAGTCCGGGGCTGTCAATCTCTCAATGAGTGTATTAAAGTCAAGTGTGCCTGAATAGAATGACAGAATTAATATGCCGATCAAAAATCCAACGTCTGCAAAACGTGTTACGATAAATGCTTTTTTACAGGCAGCAACTGCGCTTGGCTTGTCATAATAGTAACCGATCAGTAAGAAAGAAGAAACACCTACCAGTTCCCAGAAAATATAGATCTGGAAAATATTGGAAGAAACAACCAGTCCAAGCATGGAAAAAGTAAAGAGCCCGAGAAAAGCATAGTAAGTTGGAAACCTTTCTTCTCCTTTCATGTAGCCAAGGCTATAAATGTGCACCATCAGGGAAACAAAGGTCACCACTACCAGCATCATCACAGAAATGGGGTCGATAACGATACCCATATCAATGGAAACGCCTTTTGAGAATTCGAGCCAGGTATATTGAAGCGGAACAAATTTCTGATAGACGCCATCAACCTTTCCATATTCAAAGAAATACCCGTAGGCCGTATATAATGCCAGCGCTGTTGAGATCAGCAATAAGGTTGTTCCGATAATACCCGATGTATTCTGGAAATATTTTCTCCCGAATAATCCAAGCATTAAAAATCCTGCCAGTGGCAGTAAGGGGATGAGCGCTATGTATGTACCATTTATCATTTGAATATCGAACAGGGAATAAGGAATGCCGAATTCCGAAATGTGTAATTCCGATCCTTATCCTGATTTCCTTGTTCCCTGTTCATTATTTTTTTAATTCTTATTCCTAATACTTCAGATCCTGTGCATTCTCTACGTCAATTGACCGATGACTCCTGTATAAATTAATTATGATCGCAATGGCCACGGCTGCTTCTGCAGCGGCAATGGCAATGATGAATATGGTAAAGAAAAGCCCGTCCAGCCTGTCGGGCCACAGGTATTTATTGAAAGCAATAAAATTCAGGTTCACGCTGTTCAGTATCAGCTCCACACTCATAAGCATGGTCACAAGGTTTCTCCGGGTAAAGAAGCCGTACACGCCGATGAAAAAAAGTGCGGCGCTGATAAACAGTATATGTCCTAATCCCGGTTCTGTCATTTGCTTTCCGGTTTTATTTTTAATGCAATAACGATACAGCCGATCAATGCAGCCAGTAATAACATACTCACCAGTTCAAAGGGTAATGCATATCCATTATCATTTATGCCCAGCATCTGGTTCCCGATATTGGTCACATTGGGTTCTATTGGCTCATTACCCGTTTCAGTAAATACGTGTTGCGATAATTGCAGCATCACCAATGCCAGCCCGCAAAATGCTGCAAGCGCAGAAAATAGTTGTCGCCCTAATTTCTGTTTGGGCAATTGTTCACCTGCCTGTTGTGTCAGGAAAATAGAAAAAATGATAAGCACCACTATGCCGCCGACATATACCACTATCTGTACAGCAGCAATGAATTCATATTGCAGCCAGAAATAAATGCCTGCGATACCAATTAAAGAAAATAATAAATAGATCGCGGCACGAAAGATCATCCTGGTGGTAACAGCCAACAGCCCACTCACCAAAGTAAGTGCAGCAAGCAGGTAGAATATGATTGATGATCCTGTCATTACTCGATGCCCTCTCTTATCCTGGATCCGGGCTTATTCAATGTTTTGGTTAAATCCCTCCTGTCGAAAACACTATGTTCAAATGTTTGTGCCATTTTAATTGCATCTGTTGGGCATGCAATGATACAGAGGTTACACATCGTACACAATTCCAGGTGGTAAACAAATTTGTCCAGTGCCTTTTTCTTTTTCCCTTCGGGTGTAACATCAAATTTTGTGATGATCTTGATGGTTGCATTCGGGCATGCCAGTTCACAGGCCGTGCAGCCCGTGCAGGCGTGCTCATTGTTCTCATCATGGGGCATCACCACTTCGCCTTTGAACCGCTCGGGCAGGTTCAATGTTGCTTTGTTGTCGGGGTATTGCTGGGTAATGATCTCTTTGTGGTGCGTAAAATAATATCCCGTGCGCCGCATACCCACGAGCAGCGATTTTATCCCGCTGAAAACATCTTTTATGTATTTTGCTATAAACATATTTACCTCACCCCAACCCTCTCCTTGAGGAGAGGGAGTTTGATTTCGTTAATTAAAAAGATCCTTTTATAATTTTACTCCTTCTATTCAAATTAAATTCCACATAATGTCATTCTCCGCATTTGTCTTCGCTCCAATCTTCCAGTTCCCTCTCCTGCAGGAGAGGGGCTGGGGTGAGGTTAAAAATGCCATTTCAAAATTGCGATGGCAGTCACCAGTAATAAATTAAACATACTGATGGGCAATAAATATTTCCACTCTAAATTCAATAACTGGTCAATGCGCAGGCGTGGAAAGGACCACCTGAACCACATGATCACAAATATTAAGAAAAATGTCTTTCCAAAGAACCAGATGCTGGATGGAATATAATCCATTACATGATTAAATCCTTCCCAGCTCCCAATGTGCAGGGGCATCCATCCGCCCAAGAACAAAGTGGCACCAATAGCACAAACAATAAATACGTTCACATATTCCGCCAAAAAGAACAAAGCGAATTTCATTCCGGAATATTCGGTATGAAAACCGGCCGTTAATTCTGATTCTGCTTCTGCCAGGTCAAAAGGTGCCCGGTTTGTTTCTGCTGTTACGGCAATAATAAAGATCACAAAAGAAATGAGCACGGGGATATGTCCTTTAAATATCCACCAGCCATCGGCCTGCGAATAAATAATATCTGAAATATTAAGGCTGCCGGTCAATACCACGATCGTTAGAATGGATAAGCCTGCAGATAATTCATAACTCACGATCTGTGCGCCGCTGCGCATGGCACCCATTAAAGAATACTTATTATTACTTGCCCAGCCCGCCATTAATATACTGATGACCATGATGGAGGAAACAGCAGAGACATATAATACACCAATGTTAAGGTTCCATAACTGGAAATCCTTTGCAAATGCAATGGGCGCCATTAACAGCATGGCAACAACCAGTGCAATGACCGGCGCCAGGTTGAATAAAAATTTATCTGCGCCACCCGGTGTCAATCCTTCCTTCACCAATAGCTTCAATGTATCTGCAAATGATTGCAGCATTCCTTTTGGACCAACGCGGTTGGGGCCAAGCCTGATCTGCATCCATGCAGAAACCTTTCTTTCCATCAGCACAAGTATGAGACCCAGCATGGCAAACAAACTTATAACAGCAATGCCTGCAATGACCATTTGAAAGATCAAGGACCAGGTTGGACTGAATGTTTGATTCAACCAGTTTTGAATGTTTGCTGTTATGTTAGTTAAGCTCCACATCTTATGAATATCGAACAGGGAACAAGGAATATTGAATGCTGAAGTTAACAGCATTACTTCCTTGTTTTACATTCCTTGCTCCTTGTTCATTATTTTCTTTTTTAGCGATCAATATCAGGTATTACCAGGTCCAGCGTTCCCATCATCGCTACAAGGTCTCCCAGCTTTCCTCCTCTTGCCATATGATCCAATGCTGAAAGATTGGAAAATCCCGGCGAACGGAATTTTATCCGGTATGGTGTTGTTCCGCCTTCACTCACTATATATACACCAAATTCCCCTCTTGCTGTTTCAACCCTGGAATAAAATTCTCCTTTTGGTAATTTCAACACGGCTTTTGTCTTTGCCTGGAAATCACCTTCGGGAATATTATCGATCAGTTGTTCAATAATTCTTATCGACTGGTGCAGTTCCCTTATCCGCACCATATATCTTGCAAGCGAATCACCCGCTGTTTCGATGATCTCATCAAACTCTACTTTATGGTATGCATCATAGGGGTATAATTTCCTGATGTCACAATTAACACCACTTCCCCTTGCCGTTGGGCCGGTACAGCCAAAAGATATCGCATCTTCTTTTGATAACACGCCAACATCTTTCATACGGTTCTGGAAAATGATATTACCCGTCAGCATTTCCTCGTATTCATGTACTTTGGATCTGAAAAGTGTAATGAACGCTTTTACCTTTTTTTGAAAATCAGGATGAAGCTCCTGCATCACGCCACCCGGCACCATATAATTCATCGTAAGCCTTGCACCGCAGGTCTCTTCCATAATATCATTGATGGTCTCTCTTTCCCTGAAGGCATGAAAGAAAGGCGTGAAAGCGCCGATATCCATTGCCATAGCGCCCCACCAGAGTTCATGCGAAGCGATCCTCGTGAGCTCAGCCATGAGGGTCCTTATCACCTGCGCCCTTTCCGGGACCTCTATCTGCATTCCTTTTTCAACACATAAGGCACAGGCCTGGTTATTAATATGAGAAGAAAGATAATCCATGCGGCTGGTAACATAAATGAATTGCCGGTAAGTTAAGCTCTCACACATTTTTTCAATAGAGCGGTGTATATAACCAAGATGCGGTTCAACTTTCTTAATGGTTTCCCCATTCAGCGTGATCACCAGGTGCAATACGCCGTGCGTTGCAGGATGCTGAGGTCCTACATTAATGATGAGATCGCCATCGGTGGTTGTACCTAACTCTTCAATCATAAGTTTTGAATATCGAACAAGGAGCAAGGAATAATGAATGCTGAAGTTAACGGCATTATTCCTTGTTCTACATTCCTTGTTCCTTGTTCATTATTATTTTTATAGTTTAATCATATTCACAGGATCCTCAAAATCTTTCCGCATCGGATTCCTGCCTTCCCATCCATCCGGTAATATCAATAGCCTCAGGTCGGGATGATTTAAAAAAATCACACCGAACATTTCATATGCCTCGCGTTCATGAAAATTTGCGGTCTGCCAGATATTACTCACCGTTTCAATTTCAGGATTGGCGCTGTCTAATTTTGACCTGACAACAATATTGTGGCGAAATTTTGTGGAAGAAAGATGGTAGACCATGCTGAGGTGTGTTTTCCAGTCAATACAGGTTACACAAAAAAGATGATCAAAGAATAATGAGGCGTCGTTGCGGAGTTGCTGTGCAAATGACGGCCAGTCCCTTGGTTCAATATTAATATTGAGCCATTCTCCGCCTTCTTCAAATACAGCAGCAGGAAGCAATTCCGTTATTTTGGTTTTCAGCTCTTCGTTCCCCATAATTATTATATACCCGACTTTATTTGTTCTCTTGTCATTCCGGCTTTTATTTTTTCCTGCAGGCTGATCAATGCATGCAATAATGCTTCGGGCCTGGGCGGACAACCGGCAACATAAACATCAACCGGTATAATATGATCGGCGCCCTTGACCACCGAATAAGTATTATAAAAAAACGGCCCGCCGCTGATGGCGCAGGCACCCATGGCAATAACATATTTTGGATCGGCCATCTGGTCGTATAGTCTTTTTAAAACAGGGCCCATTTTATTTACAATAGTTCCGGCAATGATGATAACATCTGCCTGCCGGGGTGTGGCCCTCGCCACTTCAAAGCCAAATCTTGAAAAATCATATTTGGCTGATGCTGTTGCCATCATTTCAATCCCACAGCAACTGGTAGCGAAAGTCAGCGGCCATAAAGAATTTGACCTTGCCCAGTTGATGATATCATCGAGCTTGCTCAATACAATACCGCCGCCCGGGATCTCTTCGATCTTGCCTGGAAAGGAAGCCGCCCCTAAATCCCCTCCCGTGGAGGGGACTTTGAAAGACCCTGGATTATTTGAAAAGTTTTCGCTCATGTTATACTCTATTAAGCCCTCCCTCCGGGAGGGTTGGGGTGGGCTTTTTTAATGCCACTTCAGCGCACCCTTCCTGTGTGCATATAAAAATCCCATAAATAAAATGAAAAAGAAAATGACGATCTCGACCAAAGCGATCCATCCAACATTTTTAGCTACTACTGCCCAGGGAAAAATGAATATGAGCTCTACGTCGAAGATCAGGAATATCAAAGCAAATAAATAATAGCCAACGTTCAGTTGCACCCAGGTCTTGCCGGTGGTGGGAATACCACATTCATAAGGCTCTGATTTCTGTGGATTTTTGGTTCCTTTGATGACCAGCTTCGATACCAAAATTGCAATGATTGAAAAAACGAGGCCGGCAATTATCAAAACGATCATGGAGGATGCTCCCATAATGGATCTCAATTGGTTAATGAAAGATTTACTTTTCCAAGTTAACGAAAAATATCACCCAAAAAACAACTACCCGTATATCTCTACATGAATTTGTTTCCTGTCATATCCCATATCCGTGATCCTTTTCTTGGCTTCATCGATCATACCCTTCCATCCGCATAAAAAAAAATTGGCTGGTTTTTTATCTGCACATAATTCTTCATAGATAGAATGCACATAACCTGTTCTTCCCTCCCATTCCTCACGTGAAAGCGTAGGAATATAATTAAAGCCGGGAATGGCCTCCTGCAGGCTTTTCATTTCTTCATAATATAATAATGTTTCTTTTGTACGGCACCCAAAAATGAGATTGATGGCCTGGTGAGGCATTTGTTTATTCTTTATATGGTTGACCATACTCCGGAAGGGAGCAATGCCGGTACCTGTGCAAATAAAGAACAGGTCCTCGTTCACAGGCTCTTTTAAAATGAATACACCCTGCGGCCCGCGAAAAAAGAGTTCGGAACCAATAGTAACCTGTTCAAATAAATAATGTGTTCCGGCGCCCAATTTATCCAGGACAATGACCAGTTCAAAAACATTCGTACCATCCGGCCATGAGGCGATGGAATAACTGCGCCAGCGCTTATTTGGCTTTTCATGAATGGGAAGATCGAAGGTTACAAACTGGCCCGGAATAAAATCAAAAGAAGAAAGCTCAGGAACCTCGATCCAGAATCTCCTGGTATCCTTTGTTTCATTTTCTACCCGGGTGATCTTACCGGTACGCCATGGTTGTAGTGCCATTTGCAATGTTTGTGTTAAGGTACAAATAAAAATAAAAAAGCTCCTGTAAAAAATTATACAGGAGCCTCTTTTATAAGATTATTTATTATTGAATGATAATTTTCTGTGTATGCACGGAATTGCCGGTAAAGATCCGAGTTCATAAATCCCTTTGGCAACACCCGAAAGGCCAAGTGTATTATTTCTTCCCTGCAGGCTGTAGGTTTTAATTAATTTTCCTGCTGCATCATACAATATGGCTTTGGAAGCATTGCCCGAAGAAGCAATAAATATTTTACCATCTGTTACCGGGTTTGGATACAGGGTAATATCATCCGCAACATTATTAAAATTGATCTTTCTTATGGGTGAATACCGGTATGTTCCATCCCTGCCTGTTATTTTCAGCCGGTAATAGTTCAGGCCGTATATGGGTTGGAGGTCTGTTAAACTATAATTGTTTCCTGTACCGTTGTTATAAGCTGCTGCGCTTCCTATGGCCAGGTAATTGGTTCCATCTGCGCTTCTTTCCACAGTATACTTATCTATGTTAAGTTCATTCCCGGTGGTCCATTGCAGTAAAACTTTATTGGTTTGCTTAATGGCTTCAAAAGAAATAAGATCAACAGGCAAAGCTTCCATCCCGGTAATTCCGCCATTATTCAGCCAGAATTCACTGAAACTATTCACCGGGAACTCCGCATAATAGCCATTGTCATAAGGAATGATCTCTGTATTTGCCGGTAATACAAACATAAAAACGCCTGCAAAATTATCATTCAGTGTACCGTTCTCCTCTATTGCAGTACCACTGTATTTTGTTACACCCAGTTCATAGGGATCGTTAGGTTTGGAACAGGTACCGCAACCCGTAGCGGCAAGTAAGCTTTTCGCTTCTGCATCCGTAAAATAAAAACGAACGGTAACATAGGAGCCCGGTTGGTTTGTGGGGCGAACAACAATATTCCTGTTCAAATAATATTGATTGTTACTTGTTCTTACTGTTCCTGTATATGGATATACATTTACGGTTGTATTGCCAAGATCAAAATTATTTGGATTTATCGATGCAACTCTTTTTCCGCCGGAAGTAAAATGTATCCAGTTGTTCCCGCTTACAGGTTGGGTTATCCCGGTCACTGGTGTGCCCGTATAGATCAGCGCCTTGTCAAATACATGGATATCGTCAATACCAACACCTTCTAAATTATAACCCATGTCGCTTGCCATTACAAAACGGAAACGGACATTGGTTGCTTTTGTTGGAATATCAATACTGGCAACATGCCAGGTGGGTAATGATTGTCCCCATTGACTTTTGGATGTAAGATCATTATACCAGTTTGTGCTGCCCGCCTGATTATAAACTCCTAAACGTGTCCAGGTTACCCCGTTTACAGAATACTCGACCCAGGTATTATCATTAGGAAAGCCCGGCTCCAATTCAAAAATGTGACTAAAAGATAAAACAGGCTGTGTTAACCCGCTCAGATCAAAACAGGGCGAATATAAATATGACAACTCATTGTTTTTATAATTGCCGGTTAAAGAGGTGACCCATGCATTTGTTCCGTTAGCGGCTTTGTTGATGATCGTCTTTGACGGTGTGCCCCATTGCCAACTATTATTTGATCCTTTGCTGTACCAGCTTCCGTTATTGCTTTCAAATCCTTCCAGGTAAGGGAATGTATTAATGACCTGGCTGGTATGAAAAGCATAATTCATTATGCTGTCGTTGTCAGTATAAAGATCTGCGGGATCGTGCAGCCAGAAATCAAAACTATAATCTGTATCGATCAAAAGATTTTCAGGTAAAGCAAATGTATGCGGCGTTAAACCCGGAGGCAATGATGCAATGATCTCCATAACGGGAGTTGCGCCATTGACACTGTAATAGACCGGCACATTGGTAAACGTGGTACTGCTGTAATTTTTTATTTCGATAGAAACGGGCTGGTTGCCATAAGCTCCGCATCCTGTTACAGATGGCGATACAACTTTTGTTATGCCAATATCATCCGTTACTTCTTTGATCGTTACATCATCAAAAGTATACCCGTCATCCTGGTCGATCAAAGGATCGGCATTATTTGCCGAAGTATTTCCCTGCTGCCCGAATTTAATTTGAAAACTTGTGCTGATGGGTTGCAATGGAAAAACCGTATCCAATACATCATTAACATTTATAACTACGTGCTTCCATGCGCCTAAAGCGGCCTGTCCCGCCACAAGGTCATAGGCAAATATCCAGGGCTTCGTGTCATCTCCACGTATCCATACTTTGTTGTTGGGATTATTGTCCTCCCCGTGATTCTTATAATAAAAATCTAACCGCAATTGATTCCCTGTTGTATAATTACTAAGGTTATAGGTCATTAAGAGGCTGTCGGTATTTAATACGGCATTATATGGAAACTGGTCCAGTGTTATTGCCCTGGTGCCGTTCAATGCAAAACCGGTATTGACAAATGTTCTTGCCCGGCCCCTTGCTGTATTTGTTTTAAAATCAACGCGGTCATCGCCATCCAGCCCGATCGTATTCACGATATAATCCTGCGCTGTTGCAGATTCAAAGCCATCGGTAAGCGGAAGTGTAAGAATGGGGTTGGCTAAATTTTTTATTGTTACAGAAACTGTATCATCCAGCGCCTGTGCATCTCCTGTTCTTTTTACCCAGGCCTTAATAATATAAGTACCCGCAGCAGAAAGATCAACAGGTGTTGTAAACAGGTATTGCGAAGACGCAAGTGAATTTATTACGAAAGAACTGCTTTCCATCACCACAGGATCACTGTTTACCTGGTAGTAAAGATCATAACTGCCGGATGAAGCAGTGTTATCTAAATTTTTAATGGTGAACCTTATTCGTTCTGCTGCTGTAAGTACTGAAGAAGTGAATTGTCTTTTTGTAACCGGGGAATCTATTGACACGGCTTTAAAGCTATTATTAAAAGCAGTTAATGTACAGGCGCCTGTTGCAGGTATTATACTTCTTGAAAGAGAGCGGCGGCCGTTTATGCTCCCATTTTTTGCGCTAACGCCAAACCAATATGTTTTTGTATTGCTCAATCCCTGTACCAGGTAAGTAAGGCCTGTTGTATTTGCGATGATCGCCATGCTGTCTCCTTTCTGCTGCCAGATATCATAGGATGTTGCGCCTGAAATAGCAGCCCAATCCAATTGTACAAAGCCCTCGCAGGGAACGGTTAATGCTGTAGGAAGAACAGGCAGAATAACAGGCTGGCCGATCACTGAAAAATTAAAATCACTTTGATCAGTATAGGCAGATGAATTCCTGCTCACCCTTATTAGATAATTATTGCTCACTGTTGCAGGAACGGTCCAGTTGTAAGAGCTGGCAGAATCTACCACATTATTATCGATAAGGTTCCATGCAGTTCCGTCAAAATATTCAATAGTGAAAGTATTGGCCTCATCACCGTAAGCGGTCCAGCGAATGGTTTCTGTTTCACCGGGCACCAATGTCTCTCCGCCAAAAGGATATTCAACGGTTATACCATTCATGTCCATCTGGTAGGTGACTACATATTCCTGTGGACCCTGCGGAACAAGAAAAGCGCTGACGTTGAGATTATAATTTCCTGCAGCAGGGTTATTAATAACGACCTGTTCAATATTATTTATATGATCACCCGCGGGCGGTGCAGTTGCATTTGCATTTACATTACCGGGTGTTGCATCCAATACCAGGGGGAAATGCGTTACCGGGCCCGGTGCAGTAACAGTAAGATCGAGGTCATTGATCAAAGTAGTTGCTGCATTTGCAGCAGCAGCAGGATCTGCCCAGTACAACATTACTTTCAACCTTCTTACACCCGCAGGCACAGCAATGGTATTCAGTGAAGGAGTAGTACTGCTTATAAAATAACGGTTGTTCTCAATGGCCTCTGCTGCCCTTCTTGCATTTAAATTACCAAAGCCAAAAGTATAATCCGGTCCGGGGTTACCGAGGTCTTCTGCGGTATTACAGATCAATGCTTTTATTAAAGATGCTTTAGGTATAGCGCCTGAATTTGATTTGCGGTATTGTTCATTTAACAGGGTTGCTGCTCCTGCGATAACAGGCCCTGCCATACTTGTTCCGCTGTTACCTCCATATGTATTGTTTTGTCTTGTTGAAAGTAAATTAACGCCATTAGCAACGATCTCGGGTTTAATTCTTCCATCACCTACAGGGCCGCGGCTGCTGAAATCTGCAATGGAATAATCAGCCTGGTTCATTGCCCCTACGGTCAATACATTTTTTGCGCATTGCCATCCTGTTTTTACTGTTGCAAATGACACAGGATATGGTGAGCAGGTATAAGTACCGTCATTGCCTGCAGAAAAAACATGCAATACTTTTTCATGGGTCTTCATCTGGTCATCTGCATAATTACTCAGCACATCATAAACACCCGTGCCTGCACAACTGTCGTCTGCTGCCGTATAGGAATTGTTGGTGGCTATCATATCATAATCGGTTACATAAGCCGGTGTGTTCGCAATGATATCGCTGAACCATTGGCTAACGATCGTTGCCCTTGGTGCCATGCCGTTGTTCTTTGGATCTAATAATCCTCCTCCTGCTACCGTACCCGAAACATGTATGCCATGAAAACTAAATGGAAAAGGAACCCGGTTGATGACCCTGCGGGTAAAGTCAACATGCGGTGTGAATATCTCTGAGTTATCTCCCACCCCAACAGCAATCCCTCTTCCGTTTAAATTTCTTCCGGGTGAAGAAAGCAAACTGCTTACACCATGTGTGGCAACACTGTTATAATTCATTGGCCTGTCGGTAATAGATTGCAGGTTTATAGAACTCACAAATGGCAGCGAAGCAATTGCGTTGATCGCATTTTGAGCTGGCTGTATAAAAACAACATTGGTTGTATTGAATTTTGTTGGTACGATCACAGCGCCTGCTTTCTGCAATTCCTGTATTACAAAAGACCTGCTCAATGATGAATAATAACTGACCGAAAAAACCTTGTCGCCTGTTTTATAAGAAAGAAGCGATCTGTCAATTTTATAAAAGGCAGGAACATTATTTATGGAAAGGATAGAGAACCTTGCGGCCGAAGAAAAATCAAAGTCTTTTTTTATTGTGCTGAAATAAGCGTTGCCGGGAATATAATCTCCCAGTTCCATCCCTGTATTTTTTAATTCCTGTTTTACCAGGGGAGATGGTAATTCAGAAAACTGGACCAGCACAAAATAATTATCATAGAAGAGGGAAGCTTGTAAAATGTCTTTTTGAAAAGCCTGTCTTTGTACATTATTTCCTGTAATAAAATTGCCTGCTGCAAAACGAACAGGCAGGTCTGTATTTTGGGCAAATCCCGTTAAGTTATAAAGAAGCGCAAAAAAGAAGAATACGTAGCGTTTTTTCATCTGCTTATATTACAATTGGATTTTCTTTGTAAATGAGTTACCATCAAAACATCTGTGAATACACAGTAGGACAGTTGGAATAACGGTTTTGTTGCCTTAAGTATTGCAATTTATTCACTAATATCCTCCGTCTTTTTTATTCGGCTTATCTTTGCCGTCCTGATGAACCTGGAAATGTTGTTGAAAGAGTATGCTATTGACCCCCGCTGTTTTAAAATAGTGGACAGGATCACTGCATCCCAATCCGACCATTTTCAGCTTGCCGGCCTGCAAGGAAGCGCTGCCCCCTTTGTGGTTTCCGCTGTTTTTGGCCACCCGGCAACTGCCCAGCTAAACCATCTCATTATTTTAAGGGATGCCGAAGAAGCGGCCTATTTTCACAATACCCTCGAGAACCTTACGCAGGCACTCGACATTTTTTATTTTCCTTCCTCTTTTAAAAATAAAAAGAATTATCGCCTGCTCAACAGCAGCCATGTAATGCTGCGGACCGAAGCGCTTACCAAAATTGCAGGGGGAACCAATAAAAAAGTGATCATAACACATCCTGAAGCATTATTTGAAAAAGTAGTATTGCCAAAAACACTTTCTGCGAATATCATTTCATTAAAGCAGGGTGACACAATTGATACCAATACCATTTTTGAAAAATTTGTCGGCTATGGTTTCCAGCGAACAGATTTTGTGTATGAGCCGGGCCAGTTTGCGGTGCGTGGCGGTATCCTTGATATTTATTCCTTTGGCAATGAAAAACCTTACCGGGTGGAATTGTTTGGCAACGAAGTTGACAGCATCCGCATCTTTGACCCCGAAACACAATTGAGTGAGCGGAAATTATTGCAGGTGAGTATCATCCCCAATGTAGAAACACAGTTCGAAAGTGGTGAGAAAGTTTCATTGATGGAATTTTTACCGGAGAATACCGTGGTTTGGACAGAGGACTGGTCCTTCATCAAAGAAAAAATAGAACAGCAGGAAGAAGACCTGGAGCTATTTTTAGAACTGGTAAAACAAATTCCGGGCAGCAGTTCTGCTTCAACAACTGAAGAAGACAATATCAATGAAAAAACAGAAGTAAGTGAAATTGATTTTGTAAAAGCTGTTGTTATCGAAGACCAGATACGGCTTCGGCATATTATTGAGTTTGGAAGAAAGCCTTATTTTTCAGACAATACAACGGCGATAATATTTAACACTAAAGAGCAACCTGCCTTCAACCGCCAGTTCGACCTGCTGATAAAAAATTTAAAGGAATACGAAGCGAAGAAGTATAATATCTACCTATTTGCCGAAAACCCCAAGCAGTTAGAAAGACTGCACGTAATCTTTACCGACCTGAAAGCAGAGGTGAATGTCATCCCTATCCCTACTTCCATACATGAAGGCTTTATTGATGATGACCTGAGAACGGTTTGTTATACCGACCACCAGATCTTCCAGCGTTATCATAAATACAAAGTGAAGCAGGCATTCAGCAAGAACAAGGCGCTCACTTTAAAAATGCTGAGGGAACTGCAACCCGGAGATTATGTAACACATATTGACCACGGCGTAGGTGTGTACAGCGGTTTACAGAAAATAGAAGCCAATGGCAGGATGCAGGAAGCGGTTCGCATTCAATATAAGGATGGCGACCTGTTGTATGTGAATATTTCGTCCTTGCACAAGATCGGCAAGTACAGCGGCAAGGAAGGAACTATTCCTAAAATGAACAAGCTGGGCAGCGATGTATGGAATAAATTAAAAGATAAGACCAAGAGACAGGTAAAAGATATTGCAACCGACCTTATAAAATTATATGCCCAGCGAAAAAGCCAGGAAGGCTTTGCACACAGCCCGGATAATTACATGCAGACCGAGCTGGAAGCAAGTTTTATTTATGAAGACACCCCCGACCAGGGCAAGGCAACAGAAGATGTAAAGCGGGATATGGAAAAAGCCTCGCCCATGGACAGGCTGGTTTGCGGTGATGTTGGATTTGGAAAAACAGAGATCGCCATACGTGCGGCTTTTAAAAGTTGCTGCGACGGAAAGCAGGCCGCAGTATTGGTGCCTACAACCATACTTGCATACCAGCACTATAAAACATTCGGTGATCGTTTAAAGGATTTCCCTGTTACCGTTGATTTTATCAACCGCTTCAAATCAGCCAAAGAAAAAAAGGAAACCCTACAAAAAGTAGCGGAAGGAAAAATTGATATTATTATCGGTACACATGCACTCCTCAACAAAGAAGTAAAGTTCAAAGACCTGGGGCTGATGATCATTGATGAGGAACAAAAATTCGGCGTTGCTGCAAAAGAAAAATTAAAGCAACTCAGAACAACAGTTGATTCTTTGACATTAACGGCAACACCCATTCCACGAACATTGCAATTCAGTTTGATGGGTGCAAGGGACCTGAGTATCATCAATACGCCGCCACCAAACCGTCAGCCGATACAGACAGAAGTAATGGTGTTTAATGAAGATGCCATACGTGATATCATTTATTACGAAACAGAAAGGGGCGGGCAGGTCTTCTTCATTCACAACAGGGTGAATGGTCTTGCAGAAATGAAAGGGCTGATACAGGGACTTTGTCCTGATGTTAGCATTGCCTATGCCCATGGCCAGATGGATGGCGACCAACTGGAAGATACTATCCTTGATTTCATGGATAAAAAATATGATGTGCTGGTTTGTACAAATATTGTTGAAAGCGGTGTAGATATCCCGAATGTTAATACCATTATCGTAAATAATGCACACCAGTTCGGTTTAAGCGACCTGCACCAGCTAAGGGGAAGAGTTGGCCGCAGCAACAAAAAAGCATTTTGTTATTTATTCGCTCCGCCGATGAGCACATTGCCCGTAGACAGCCGTAAAAGATTAAGCACACTTGAACAATACAGTGACCTTGGCAGCGGCTTTCAAATTGCCATGAGAGACCTTGACATACGCGGTGCCGGTAATATGCTGGGTGGTGAACAAAGCGGTTTTATAGCAGAGATAGGTTTTGAAATGTACCAGAAGATATTAGATGAAGCCATCCGTGAATTAAAACGTACGGCTTTTAAAGAATTATTCAAAGCAGAGATACAGGATCAGGATGATTTTGTAAGAGACTGCAGCATTGATACCGACCTGGAGATATTGATACCGGACAGTTATGTTGAAAGCATTACGGAAAGGCTTTCGCTTTACAGCCGCCTGGATAATTGTGAAAATGAAAAAGACCTTTTGGATTTTCATACCGAAATGACCGACCGCTTTGGGCCGATACCGGCACAGGTGGAAGACCTTTTCACAACCGTTCGTTGCAGGAAGATCGCTGTAGAGCTTGGCTTCGAAAAAATGTTCCTGAAAAATGAAATATTGAAATGCTTCTTTGTTGGCAATCCCGACTCACCTTATTTTCAAAGCGCAACATTTACCGGTATCCTGCAATTCTTACAGACCGGGACCAATAAAGGAAAACTAAAACAGGTTGGGAAGAATGGCATATTGATAGTGGAATATGTAAAGACCATGAGTGAGCTGTACAATTTCCTGGCGGATATGCAAAAGGCAGTAAAATAAAATTCTTATTTTTTCTTTAATACGATCTTTTCATCAAGGATAGCATATAATTTTTTAAAGAATTCTTTTATATACGGATAACTTTCTGCACTATACCCTGCCGCTGCAAATTCAAGTTTAAAACGAAAAGTTATAACATCCCCATCCTGTTGTGTTTTCCTTGATAATACAATGCTGGTATCAGGCATTATCATGGTTATGTTTTTGGGTAATGAGTTTACAGTATAGTCACCTGTCACAAGATATGAACCCGAAACAAGATAGCTTTTAGGAAAATTGAAATCAATATCCATTACGCGGTCTTCCTCAATAAAAAGATTTTTTCGAAGCCCGGTAAACAGGTTATAGGGTAAAAAGAAATATTCCCCGCTTGCTTCCAGCTTTCCTTTAAATTCAATTCTTTGGTCAAATGATGCCAGTTCATCCTTTTCATTTTTTACAGACAAGGAATCCACGGTAATAGTTATTCCCGCATTGTCTTCAAGCGTTTCATTCAGTTTATTATTTTTATATGTGCTCATCCGGATATTCCTTGCATACCCTGAGCTACTCAATGTTCCCTGTCCCGATATTTTCCCGTCACTCTCCACATTACAGATAACAAAAACATTACTCTCGTATTTTTTATTGCTGTTCAATGTGATCAATCCATCCCCGTTTTTTTCCACGACCAAAGCATTGGTAAACAATACTTCATATGGCACCAGGTTAAACGGGTTATATTTATCAGCGGCATTCATGGTATAGGTTTCGGCACCATCTTCAACATATGCCAGCACACAATTAAAATCGTTTAAAAAAGGATAATAAGCATTAACAGGACCGTTATCCTTAGTGCTTGCCAGTAAAGGCTTTGCATTTATTCCTGCGTCTTTTAAAAGGCGTATCAAAATAAAATTTATATCCGTAATATTACCGGTCCTTTTCTCCCAGGCTTCTTTTATTCCTTCTGAATACCTGCTGTACTCATTATTCCATTGCATATTGTTTTGAACATAATTATAAACGAGCCGTATTTTTTCTTTTATTGAATTAGTGAGTGCCAGTTTTGCATCGAGGCTATCTGTTCTCCTTATATTTTTCCTAAGAGCGCCACCGAAATCCTCATCATTGAGTAATTCATCTATTAGCTTAGGCCATGTATTTCTTATCTCCTGGTAGTAATTTGCTGTTTCAATTTTTGACAACTGGAACTCGATCCGTTGCAGGTAACTATTCTTAGCCGAACTATATGGCTCATCTTTTAACCCGGGAATATTACGCATGATGTACCATGTCCCATCCGTGGCACTATTCCCTTCTTTCTTTTCCATTTCCTGGCGTTTTGTGGTTTGCATAATAAACCGGAAAGACTCGGGTATGCTTATGTTATAAGCACTGTATTTTACCGGGATACTTTGCTGAAAGATCCAGGGAGGTATATACCCGAACGATTTTCTTTGAAGCTTGTATTTGTATTCAAATACGGTTCCGGCTTTTACATTGGGCAGTGCAAAAGAGATCTGGGAGTGTTCTTTATCCAAAGGCTTATCAAAAACAGACTGCTTATCCATTTTGGTTTCTTCCACATTTCCATTTGCATCCAGGTTATAGGATATACCACTTATATTTGTTATTTCCTCGTACCTGTTCTTAGTATAATACCGGATCTTTATTTCTCCCATGTTCACTGCGCCGGGTTTTAGTATTTTGATCCGCATACGGTACGTGGACTCAGATTGCCAGCCAATATTCATTATATATGAGAATTGAATTTCACCAATATCTAACAGTACTAATGCTTCGGCACCGGGATCGAAATCACAGTCTTTCATTTCCAGGTCAGCTTTGTCTACTTTACCAAAAGAAGGGATCTTATTTTGTGCACCTGCTGCCCAAAAAAATAAGGACACAAAAAAAATGAGTATGATCTTCTTCATTAGTAAACAGTGTTTAATCAGGGTTATCGCCGAAAGGTAATATTTTTCACCTGAGTTATTTTACCAAATATCGCCGTTGCACGCTTATCAATTCCAATATCGGTATAGCTGATAATATACCCGGACCCTATATAGCAAACCTATCCAACCTGATTTTATGCCAATAAAAAAGGCCACCCCGTCCTGCGGAATGACCTTAATAAATTTACAGTTTAAACCTACCAGGCTTTTTTAGCAACGCCGTTTTTAACAGCTTCCAAAGCAGTGGCTTCGCTAAGCATAGTGGTCATTTTGTTGCCTTTGCCATCATCGCCCTGGGCCATGTAGCCGCCACGTGAAGTTTTAGTTATTACTGCATTCTGCATCGGAACATTTTTTTCCTTTGTTTTCATGCAATAGGCTGTTAACATTTTTGACATTTTAATGAATTTATGGTTAGTAAATATGGATGTAAGAATTCGCCTTAAGGCCGATTCCAACGTAAGAACTAGCTACAAGCTACTGAAAATATTGGTTTTTGCAAAAATGCCCGGCCTGGATCAGCTTGAAAACAGCTTAAAACCTGTTGATATCTTTAAGTGGAAAAACCCTTGCTTTTATACCTGAATGACCTGTTTATTGAAGATATATAAGCTTATTGGCTGACTAATATGATGCGGAAATCCTTTTACGGTATGCATTAGGGACGTTTGAGTACCAGATTGAAACGTATTGCCTGTATAAAAGGGCTTAAAAGAAAACCGGGACTGATAGTCCCGGTTTTATGATATAAGTTATTAACAAAAATAAAAATAAAAAAAGCCGTTTTTAGCTTGAATTTGGTGCTATTTACACGTCGATCCTGGCATATTTGGCGTGTGTTTCAATAAATTCCCTGCGTGGCGGAACCTCGTCTCCCATCAACATACTGAACACCCTGTCGGCTTCAGCAGAACTTTCCAGTGTAACCTGTTTTAAAGTACGTGTTGCCGGATTCATTGTGGTTTCCCATAACTGCTCTGCATTCATTTCACCCAAGCCTTTATAGCGTTGTGTATTTACACTCTCGTCCTTTCCCTGTCCGAACCGGGCGATCAATGCCTTACGCTCTTCATCGTTCCAGGCATAAGCCTGCTCTTTACCTTTTTTTACCATGTATAAAGGTGGTTGTGCAATATAGACATAACCCTGTTCAACCATTTCTTTCATGTAACGGAAGATGAAGGTGAGTATTAAAGTTGCGATATGGCTGCCATCCACATCAGCATCCGTCATGATGATGAGCTTATGATAACGAAGTTTTGAAAGATCCAATGCTTTGGGATCTTCGGGGGTGCCTATCTTAACACCCAATGCGGTGAACATATTCCGTATCTCTTCATTATCGTAGATCTTATGTTCCATTGCTTTCTCAACATTGAGGATCTTACCACGCAAAGGGAGTATGGCCTGGTAGCTCCTGTCACGCCCCTGCTTTGCCGTACCGCCGGCCGAATCTCCTTCCACCAGGTACAGCTCACAACGGTTGGGGTCCTTATCACTGCAATCTGCAAGTTTGCCCGGTAAGCCGCCGCCGGTTAAAACACTTTTACGCTGCACCATTTCGCGGGCCTTTTTTGCTGCTGCCCTTGCCTGTGCTGCAAGTATTACTTTTTGTATGATCGTTTTTGCATTCTTGGGGTTTTCTTCGAGGTATGCGGTCAGCACCCTGCTTAAAGTACTATCCACCACACCCATTACTTCGTTATTACCCAGCTTGGTCTTGGTTTGTCCTTCAAATTGTGGCTCGGGTACTTTAACAGAAATAATGGCGCTCAATCCTTCCCTGAAATCATCCCCTTCTATCTCCACCTTCGCTTTTTCAAACATGCCTTCTTTTTCACCATAGCTTTTAAATACCCTGGTTATGGAACGGCGGAAGCCGGCAACGTGTGTACCGCCTTCAATGGTATTGATATTATTTACATAGCTGAACAGGTGTTCCTGGTAGCCGGTATTATAGATCATGGCTACTTCTACCATTACATTACTGACCGTATCATGCCCGTCGCAATAAATTACGGTTGGCAGCAGTGGGTTACGGTTTGCATTTTTATCCAGCATTTCCACAAACTCCACAATTCCGCCTTCACTGTAAAAAGTTTTGGAATAGGTGCTCCCATCATCATCCTTCTCTCTCAGGTCTATGATATTGATGGTTATCTTCCTGTTCAAAAAAGACAACTCTCTTAAACGGGCTTCTAATATTTCACGGTTGTAGACACTGGTAATAAATATGGATGTATCCGGCCAGAACTGAACAGTGGTACCATGGGTTGATGATAACCCTGTTTCCCTGACCGGGTATTGAGGGATACCCTTTGCGTATTCCTGTTCGAATGATTTTCCATCCCTGTTCACAGTAACGTGTAGTTTACTGCTCAATGCGTTCACACAACTAACACCCACACCATGCAAACCACCCGATACCTTATAAGAATCTTTATCAAATTTTCCACCGGCGTGTAAAACCGTCATTACAACTTCCAGGGCACTCCTGTTCTCTTTGGTATGCATCCCCGTAGGAATACCACGGCCATCATCTTCTACGGTAATGGAATTATCTTCATTAATCGTTACGGTAATGTTCTTACAATGGCCGGCAAGGGCTTCATCAATGGAATTGTCCACCACCTCGTAAACCAGGTGATGCAAACCCTTAACGCCAATATCGCCAATATACATGGCGGGCCTCTTACGAACCGCTTCCAAACCTTCTAAAACCTGGATACTGTCAGCACCATAACCATTGGTGGCGGGGGTTGGAACTACTACTGTTTCTGTACTCATAAATTCGTTCTAAATCTCTTTATAATTAGCAAATTTCAGATTCGTGCAAATGTACGAAAAAACAGGCGTTTCGGGCAAAAAAAACAGGGTTATTTTGTAGCCTTTTTGCAAAGATTTTGAACATTAACAAAACAGGAAAACAGGGATGTTTTTCAAGCCTCAATCACACATAGCTTAGCCAGCTTTTCTTTAATTCAATGTTTAAACTTTCTGTCGTATATTTGTATCGAAAATTTTCAATGCATCAGCAAACAGACATATTAAGTATTGCCCATAAGCAACCGCTGTTACAGGAGGACCTGGACACACTATTGCATATTGACCGGGCAGTTCCGGGCTCAGTGCATTATTCCATTAAACGTTACCGCAGGCAGCCACAGTGGAATATTGATGATACCGGCATACTGATCTATCATGTTGAAAAAAATAATCCCGCAGCCAATTATCTTGAGTTGAAGTTTTGCGTAAGTGGGAATGTGTATTGCAGGCAAAAACAAACTGAATGTGATTTCTGCAAATTCAATTCATCCAAAAGCTGTGTTGAAAAAGTGGACAGCGTGGATGTACTGAGTTTTAGTTTCAAGCCTAATTACCTGACGCAGTTTACAAATAACAGCACGCAAACCAGTTTAACAGAAGACGTGCTTTCTTTTACGCACCGCAGCTCTTTCGCCAAACAATTGCCTTTATGCGGTAAAACGAGAACAGCTATCGAGGCATTGCTGAACCATACTTATACCGATACCCGGGAAAATATTTTCATTAATGCACAAACCCAGATACTGTTATTGTACAGCATGGATTGTATGCTGGGTGATAAGGAAACAGGCTTTACCTGTAAGTTCTTATCCAATGCCGAGGACAGGGAAAAGATCATCAAAGCAAGGGAAGTATTACTGCAACATATTGGCGAACCCATCACCATTAAGGCGCTCAGCCGTAAAGTAGCCATTAATGAATGCTATTTGAAAAAAGGATTCAAAGAGATCTTTGGCACTACCATTTTTGATTTCTATCAAAGCCAGCGTATGGAACACGCCAAGTACCTTTTATATGATAAAGGATTAAGCGTAACAGAAGTCTCATTACTCCTGGGCTATTCTTCCATATCTCACTTCAGTACTGCTTTTAAAAAACACACCGGCATCAAGCCTTGTGAATTATTACTCCGTTAATACGCTGCTTCGAACATCTTTATTAACGCTGTTGTTTTTATTTCTGTATCCACATAATCCATCATACGGCATAAGCCATCCAGTTCCGTTGCTGTTAAAATAAAACTGATGCCTGTACATTGGGTTGATAACAAAATGGATTTTATATGCCTGTCTACACAACCTTCCTTTTGCTGCTGCACAATTGATATATAATCACAAAAGTTTTTAAACCCCGGTTTATCCAGGCTAATAAGGACATTGCCGAAACAAATCTGCATCCTGTTGCACTGCTTACACTCCACCACATAGCCTGCTTTTTCATCATGAAACCAAATATGGTAATTGCACATATTTTATAAATGTTTTTTCAAAAATCTTCTTTATAAAATCCTTTCGATTATTAAATGAGGAAAAAATATTGCGATAAAAGGAAACTGACATAGCAATGACAGAAGCATTTTTGAAATACCACCGAAATGCGGAAACCGGCTTACGCTAAAAGGAAATAAAAAATACTTCCCTTCAATATGACATATCAATGACAGCCTTAATTTTTTACGCTGATACTTTTGCGCCATAATTTTAAAAAATGAGAAAAAATATCAAAACGTTTATTGCTTTGGCCGCTTTATTTAACATACAACCGTTGTTTGCGCAGCAGGATACGGGCAAAATTAAAAGCCTCGACGAAGTAATTGTTACCGGTCAATACAAACCGCAATCCATAAAGAATTCTGTTTACCAGGTTCGTGTAATTAACAGTGAGCGCATCCGCTTAAGCGGTGCTACCAAAGTGCAGCAGGTGCTTAACAACCAGTTGGGCTTCCGGTTCAGCAACGATAATGCCCTGGGCATTACAGATGTGCAGTTAATGGGCATGAACGGCCGTAATGTAAAGATCTTATTAGATGGTGTACCCATGGTTGATCGCGGAGATACAAGAGAGAGCCTTAACCAGGTTGACATAAATACAATCGAACGTATAGAAATTGTAGATGGCCCCATGTCAGTTTCTTATGGCTCTGATGCATTGGCCGGTGTTATTAACATCATCACAAAAAAATATTCAAAGGATAATTTTTCTGCTATTGCAAAAGCACAGGAAGAAACTGCAGGTTCAGAATACCATCCTTTTAATTACAAAGGTGCACACATACAGAATGTAAGTGTTGACTATAATAAAAACAACTGGGGAATAACTGTTGGCGGAACACATAATGACGCTGATGGTTTTGGCGGTGATGCTTACGGCAGGGCCAAAACCTGGAAACCAAAAGAACAATGGATGGGAAATGCTAAACTCGGTTACGGTAACAGCAAATTCAATATTAATTACAGGATCGACGGGCTGAATGAAACCATTTTAAGCAGGGGACAGATAGGCCAGAATTATAAAGCAAAGGACCAAAAATATATTACGGACCGCTTCATGCACCAGCTGCAGGGAGATATCCGGCTGGGCAGCAAATTACAACTGGCAAGTATTATCTCTTACACGGATTATAAGCGCAGAACAAAAACTACCATTCATGATTTTCAAAAAAATACAGATGAAGTAAGTGTATTGGCCGGTGAACAGGACCAGGCAAAGCTTAACAGTTTTGTTTTTCGCAATACTTTCAGTTACCAGGTTTCAGAAAAAGTTTCATTGCAGCCCGGGATAGATATCAACAGTGAAAGCGCCAGCGGCGAAAGGATATCGGGAAATAAAACGATAACCGACTATGCATTGTTCGTTTCTTCGGAGATCAAACCAACCACGGCAATCAGTATCAGACCGGGTTTACGATTCATAAAAAATTCTGTTTATAATGCACCACCCGTGGTTCCTTCATTGAACACTAAATTCAAACTAAACAAAGAACTTGACCTTCGTCTTTCATATGGCTATGGTTTCAGGTCACCTGCATTGCGTGAATTGTATTTCAGTTTTGTTGACGTTAACCATAATCTTGTAGGTAATCCAAACCTGAAAGCTGAATACTCAAATAGTTTCAATGGCTCTTTAAGCTGGTCTCCTTCAGGACTGGGGCCAATAAAGCTCAGCACAATAGTTGGCGGGTTTTACAATGACTTCAATAACCAGATCAACCTGGTTCAAAATCCTTCGAATGCAAATGAATACAGCTATTACAACATTGATAAATCCAAAACAGCAGGAGGCTCGCTTGATAATCGCGTGATCTATAAAAACCTGGAAGCATCATTGGGCTTCATATATACTGCCTACTCGGCAAGCATTTACCAGGACAAGAGTTATATCAAAGAAGACGATCGTGAATTCTTATGGACACCGGAGATCAATTCGAACATCATTTACAATATAACCAGGATCAAAACATCACTTGGGTTCTTTTATAAATTTATTGGAACCAAGCCTGCTTTTGTAACAGGAACATTAAATAATCAACCGGCTGTCATACTTACAAAGACATCATCTTATCACCTGGCTGACCTTACCGCCACAACGGTCATCAACAAATTTATCAGCACCAGCATTGGCGTAAAGAACCTGTTTGATGTGACCACTGTAGCCAACACCGCGGTTTCATCAGGCCTGCACAGCAGTAATGGCGCAAGAGCTATCGGTTATGGCCGCAGTTACTTCATTGGCTTAAATCTTCAATGGAATAAAAAATAAGATCAATCTTAATCAAAATAAAACAATCAATACAATGCGAATACAAAAAATATTATTAGCAGCGATAACAGCAGGTTTATTCACGGCCTGCAAAAAAGATATAGATCCTGTTTTTCCTCCGTCGGACGGCTTAGAAATAAAATTCAATGGCATCATTGGCAGCGAAGCGGGAAGTGCAGCAGGCAATTCAGTATACCTCGACCTGAGTACAACTGCAACGACTGCAGTTGCAAGAGCAAGCTGGGACCTTGGATTTTATTGTGGCCCAGATTTCAGGGTAGTGCTTAATAACACAACCAGCGCCGGCATAAAAGTCCTGGCAAAGAATGATCTCAATGCAGTAGTTGCGGCAGATACGATCGGCCTGACACTGGCTGTTAACCCCCTGAATCCACAGCCAGGCGACCTTGTTTATTTTGATAACATACAAGGCGACATAAGCCTTACGGCTATTCCCGCTGTATCTGCTACAGATGCCTCTAATAATGTGATCATACTTAACCGGGGCACCGGTGGTGGAATTGCTGCACGTCCATGGATAAAATTAAGGGTGTTGCGAAATGCTGCAGGCGGATATACGGTACAATATGCCGGCATCACCGAAACCAGCTTCAGAACAATACAGGTATCAAAAGACCCTTCTTATCATTTTAAATTCATTTCATTTGAGAACGGCATTGTTGAAGCTCAACCTGAAAAACAAAGCTGGGACCTGGTATGGTCATACTCTCTTTACCAGGGAAATTTCGGGTCTGGTAATGCTCCTTACAACTACGCCGACATGATCGCGGTAAATCATCTTTCCGGCATAACAGTAAAAGAAAAAATATATCCTGATGCAGCGACGGCAACAGCTGCATACAATGCCTTTAACAGGGATAGTGTGAACAATACAACCATGGTGACCGGCCGCTGGACGATCGGCAGCAACTGGAGGAGCACACAGCCCGCTACAGGCGCAAGGACCGATCGTTTTTATATAATAAAAGACGCGGAAGGGAATTATTATAAATTCAAATGCCTTGCTATGGGCGTGGGCGCCGACGGGGGTACAAGGGGCAAGCCTGAATTCAGGTATTCTTTGATCAAATAGTTCTAACCCATGATATGTACTAAAGCTGTTCCGGGAATGGAGCAGCTTTTTCGTTATGCGTAAATGCATTTACCAAATCCGTAATCTCCTTTAAGCCATAAGACTTTCTTTTGCATACTAATTATAAAAACATATGAAGAAATTAACCGGACTGGCGCTGATGATAATAGCAATGAATGCTGCAACTGCTCAAACTCCTGATAAAAATATCAATAGCCTCTGCGGCTGTTTTGAAGTAGAGTTTAAATATGCCGAAACCTTTTCGCCAAATGAGAATTATAAATTTCATGAGCGGGAAACGATAAGTGGTGGTTTGGAACTGGTAATGCCAGTAGAGGTCAGCAATAAGAAAATTGTACTCCAGCACCTGTTGGTCATTACAGATGAAGTGATCATAAAGCACTGGCGTGAAGACTGGACCTATGAAGATCCTATTATTTGGAAATACCGGGGAAATAAGACCTGGACGAAAGAGCCGCAGGACCCTGCAACTGTAAAAGGTAAATGGAAACAAGCCATATGGGAGGTAAGTGATGAACCCCGTTACCAGGGCACAAGCGAGTGGATCAGGGCCAATGGGCAGAATTTTTGGCTAAGTACCACAGACGCCCCATTACCACGCAGGGAATATTCGGTAAGGAGTGATTACAACCTGCTGAACAGGACGAACCGGATCATAATCAATGACAGCGGGTATATCCATGAGCAGGACAACAAAAAGATCATCAGGGAGAATGGCATTGATAAATTACTGGTGGAGGAAAAAGGTATCAACAGCTATGTAAAAAAAGATGATAAGGAATGTGCCGTGGCAAAGCTATGGTGGGAAAAAAATAAGTTATACTGGGAAAAAGTAAGGAGTATCTGGGATGAAAAAATTGCAAAGATCTCTACCATAAAAATGGAAACAAAGGTCAATGAAAAAGTATTACACGAATACCTGATGGCCCAGGCCAAAGAATTTGCAGCTGGTAAGATACCTGTTGCAGAATTAGATAATAAGATCAAGGCTTATATTGATATGTTCCTGAACACAGGAAAGGATGTAGCCCTTAAACAATAGGAAATTGCATAAAAAATTAAAGGCATCCACGTTTAGGGGATGCCTTTTTCATTTGGGGGTGCTACTTATTTTTTGTTGCAATCTTTTTTTCTTGGTCAGATATTGTGGGCCTTTCAATGGATATTTAATAACCGCAACTAGCAACACAAGGATTGAATTTATAAAACGGGACAACTTAAACTGGTTATATGAGCTATTGAAAGTAAGACGGGAATAAGACTACTCCCGTCTTTTACCCTAATAAAACCCTAAACCAGCAAAAATCTTTATCTAATTTATTTTATTTTAGAATATTGTATGCTTGAATTCGCAGATTCAAAAGCCAATACTATGCCAAGAAATAAAAATGTGGATAACTGGAGGTAAAAATCAACCCAGATAGGGGTTTTACGTGATTGCCCCCGGGCAAAACAGGAAGATTTACGTAAGAAAAAGGCAATATTTAGGAGGCAAAAGTCCTATAAAAGATAAATGCCATATTTTATCTAAAAGATCGGGCCTTAAAAAGGTCATTTATTTTCATTTATAGGCAAAACAGTATAAAACGGTTATGACTTATGATTTTTTATCTCCTTTCATTACGGGCCTCTCAAAACTTAGCTATTGGTGCTCTTCCGGACAGGCTATTTTCATACCTTTGCACACATTTTAAACGTGGTTAACCGGGGTTTACCCAAAGCAGGAATAACTAATTATGTCAGCCAAATACAAAGAATACCAGCATTTGAACTTACCCGGAATTGGTGAAGAGATGCTGGCCAAATGGGAACAGGACCAAACCTTTGAAAAGAGCGTGGACCTGAGGGATGGAAAAACACCCTTTGTTTTTTATGAAGGCCCTCCAAGTGCCAATGGATTACCCGGTATTCATCATGTTATTTCCAGGACCCTGAAGGACCTTGTTTGCCGTTATAAGACCATGCAGGGTTTCCAGGTAAAGCGTAAGGGTGGATGGGATACCCATGGCCTGCCAATAGAACTAGGCGTTGAAAAAGAATTAGGCATAAGCAAAGAAGATATTGGTGTTAAGATATCAGTAGAAGATTATAATAAGAAATGCCGCGAGGTAGTAATGCGGTTCAAAGACAAATGGGATGATATCACGCAGAAAATGGGTTATTGGGTTGACCTGAATAACCCCTATGTAACTTTTGAAAACAATTATGTTGAAACCCTGTGGTGGTGCCTTAGTGAATTGTATAAGAAGGGTTACCTCTATGAGAGTGTAAGCATTCAGCCATATTCACCTGCTGCAGGTACGGGCCTATCTTCTCATGAATTGAACCAGCCGGGAACATATAAAGACGTAAAGGATACAAGTGCGGTGGCGATGTTCAGGGTAATTAAAAATGAAAAATTAATAATTAAAAATGTTGATGGCGATGTTTTTTTAATGGCATGGACAACAACACCATGGACATTACCATCCAACCTGGGATTAACGGTAGGCCCTAATATTGATTATGTTTTGGTAAAAACATTTAATCCTTATACCCGCCTTCCTGTAAATGTAATTCTCGCCAAAGCATTGGTTGGAAAATATTTTAAGCCCGAAGGCGAGAATGGTAACTTTGAAAATTACTCTGCTGAAGTAAAATTGCTTCCATGGAAGATCATCACAGAATTTAAAGGAAAAAAATTAGAGGGATCAGCATACGAACAACTCCTCCCCTCAGAAGCAAATACTTTAGAAAAAATTCAGGAGATAACCCCAGGTGCCGAACCATTTAAAGTAATTGTTGGCGATTTTGTAACCACTGAAGATGGTACAGGTATCGTTCATACAGCCCCCGCTTTTGGTGCAGATGATTTTCGTGTTGGCCAAAAAAATAACCTGGGTATCTTAACCCTGGTTGATAAACAGGGAAAATTTGTTGATGGTGTTGGAGAATTCAGCAACCGCTATGTAAAGAATTACAAGGATGAAAAAGATTATGTTGATGTGAATGTCGACATCGCTGTAAAATTAAAAAAAGAGAACAGGGCCTTTAAAGTAGAAAAATACGAACACAATTACCCGCATTGCTGGAGAACAGATAAACCGATCATTTATTACCCGTTGGATGCATGGTTCATTAAAACCACTGCGGTAAAAGACAGGATGGTGGAACTGAATAAGACCATCATCTGGAAACCGGCTTCTACCGGCACAGGCCGCTTTGGCAACTGGCTGGAAAATATGGTGGACTGGAACTTAAGCCGCAGCCGCTTTTGGGGAACTCCTTTGCCCATCTGGAAAACTGAGGATGCCGAAGAAGAAAAATGTATCGGTTCCATTGAAGAACTGAACAACGAAATAAAAAAAGCTGCTGAAGTTTTGGGCGGCGAGACCAATAAGCATTATTTGCATGAAGGGATCCTGGATCTTCATAAACCTTATGTAGATGAAATTACATTGGTAAGCCCCTCAGGAAAGCCAATGAAGCGTGTGCCCGACCTTATCGACGTTTGGTTCGACAGCGGCGCCATGCCTTATGCCCAGTGGCATTTCCCTTTTGAGAACAAGGATACCTTCAAACAGAATTTCCCTGCAGATTTTATTGCTGAGGGCGTTGACCAGACCAGGGGCTGGTTCTATACTTTACATGCATTGGGTGTTCTGTTATTTGACAGTGTAGCTTATAAGACCGTAGTGAGCAATGGCCTTGTGCTGGATAAGAGTGGTAACAAAATGAGTAAGCGGTTGGGTAACGTGGTTGATCCTTTTGAGACCATCAATACTTTTGGAGCAGATGCTACCCGCTGGTACCTGGTTACCAACGCCTCACCATGGGATAATATGAAGTTTGACCTGGACGGTATCAAAGAAGTGCAACGCAAATTCTTTGGAACTTTATACAATACCTACCAGTTTTTTGCACTGTACGCAAATGTGGATGGCTTTGCTTTTAAAGAAAATTACATTGCTTTAAAAGACAGGCCCGAGATCGACCAATGGATCTTATCTTCTTTAAATACTTTGATAAAAGATGTGCAGCAGAATTTTGATGTGTACGAGCCTACACAGGCCGGCCGTGCCATTGAGGATTTTGTTGATGCGCATTTAAGTAACTGGTATGTAAGGTTGTGCCGCCGCCGCTTTTGGAAAGGGGAATATGAGCATGATAAGATCTGCGCCTATCAAACACTTTACGAATGCCTGGAAACCTTGTCTAAATTAATGGCGCCTATTGCACCATTCTTTGCTGATTGGTTATTCAATAACCTGAATACGGTTTCCAGCCGCTTTACCCACGAATCAGTACATCATGCTGATTTTCCAAAAGCAGATGAAAAGCTAATTGATACCGACCTTGAAAAAAGAATGCAGCTCGCACAGGATATTTCTTCTTTAATATTATCGCTTCGCAAAAAAGTAAATCTCAAGGTTCGCCAGCCATTACAAAAAGTTTTTATCCCTGCGATGGATACAACAATGGCTGCCAGGATAAAAAAGGTGGAAGAGATCATTAAAGCAGAGACCAATATTAAAGAAGTAGATGTTTTGGGGGCGGAAAATGACTTCATCAGGAAGAAAGCAAAGGCCAATTTTAAAACCCTGGGTAAAAAGCTCGGACCCAAAATGAAATGGGCTGCTGATGAGATAGCGAAATTTGATAATGCTACTATTGATAAAGTGCAGGAAAGCGAATATATCCTTAACCCGGGTCATGCCGCAGGGGAAGAGGCAATTATCATTACTTCGGAGGACATGGAAGTATCTACAGACGAGATCCCGGGCTATGAAGTAGCGGTAAAAGGCTCATTAACGGTGGCGCTTGATATCATAATTACAGATGACCTTAAGAAGGAAGGCGATGCCAGGGAGTTTGTAAACCGCATCCAAAATATACGCAAGGACAGTGGTTTTAATCTTACTGACCGTATAGATGTTATAGTATCTGAAAATGGGGGGCTGCAACCTTCGTTAATTCAATATAAAGACTATATTTGCGCCGAAATTCTGGCGGATTCACTGGCATTTTTGCCCCTAATAACTGATGGCATTGAAATTGAAGTGAATAATGTAACCTTAAACGTGAACGTACTTAAAAAAGGATAGTATGGCAACAAAAAAGAAAGTAGCTAAACCAGCTGCTAAAAAACCTGTTAAACCAGCTAAAAAAGCAACCCCGGCCAAAAAAACTGCCTCTAAGAAAGTAGCAGTTAAAAAACCTGTTGCTAAAAAACCAGCCGGTAAGTCCGCTAAACCAGCAGCAAAAAAGACAGGCAAAACAGTAAAAGCGACCCCTAAAAAGGCGGTTGCTGTTAAAAAAGCTGCCAAGCCAATGGTAAAAGCTGTATCAAAAAAATCCGCAATAAAACCTATGACAAAGAAGATTGAAGTAAAGAAACCGGCAGCAAAACCTGTTGCGGTTAAAAAATTACCGGTAAAAGCCACATCTCCGGTAAAAGCAAAAGACATTAAGATAGTACCTGCCAAGCCAGTTGTTTTACCAAAGATCAACACTAAAACATCACGCAAGTACCAGCCTGATTTTACCAAATCAGTATTGGATCAGCCTGTACATGACCTGGGAGCCCCGATCGTTCGTTACAGCGATGCTGACCTGAATGAATTCAGGGAACTGATCCAGCGCAAGCTTGAATCTGCTAAAAAAGAATTGTCTTACCTGCAGGGATTAATTACCCGCAAGGATGAAATGGGTGGTGATAATGATGATGCCCGTTATATGACCATGGAAGATGGCAGCATGAGCATGGAAAGAGAGCAATTGAGCCAGATGGCCAGCCGCCAGATCACCTTTATTGACCACCTTGAAAAGGCGATCATGCGCATTGAGAATAAAACCTATGGTATCTGTCGTGTGACAGGCCGCTTAATTGATAAAGCCCGTTTACGTGCTGTGCCTCATGCCACATTGAGCATTGAAGCCAAGATGGGAGCAGTTAAATAGGAATTAGTATATAAAGTAATTTGGAATTAGTTGGGAGAATAAGAAATTATTCTCCCTTTTCTTTTAGGAAGATTGTCTAATTTGTATTCATTCATGATCATCTTCCGTGCAAATCTGTGAGATCTGTGGCAGCAATGTTTAAAAAATTAAGAACCGTTATTTATTATGTACCAGATCTGCAAAAAGCAAAAGAATGGTACATCAGCCTAACCGGCAACCAGCCTTATTTTGATGAGCCTTTTTATGTAGGGTTTGATTTCAACGGCTTTGAACTGGGCTTGCATCCCCGGGATGAGACAGTAACCACCGGCAATCAAACGGTAAGCCATTGGGCTGTTGATGAGATCGAAAACTGTGTAAAAAAGCTGACAGAGCTGGGTGCCACAGTTTTATATAAGGCTTCTGATGTAGGCGGCGGTATAAAAGTAGCTACGCTTATTGATCCATGGGGCAATGCTGTTGGATTGATCGAGGAAACTTAGCTTCAGGGTATCATCGAACCTCCTGCATATCCACCAGTCTTTTATAAAAACCGTTTTGTGCGATCAGGGAATCGTGTGTTCCTCTTTCCACGATGTCCCCTTTCTGCAATACAATAATTTCATCGGCGTGGCGGATGGTACTTAAGCGATGGGCTATAACAATAGAGGTACGGTTATTCATCAGCTTATTGATAGCATCCTGAACAAGTCTTTCACTTTCGGTATCCAAAGCAGATGTGGCCTCATCTAAAATTAAAATCGGCGGATTTTTTAGTACGGCCCTGGCAATGGTCATGCGCTGGCGCTCACCACCGCTTAGTTTCATACCCCGGTCACCGATATTGGTTTTATATCCCTGTTCTTTTTGTATGATAAAATTATGGGCATTGGCAATTTTAGCTGCCTGTTCTATAGCGTCCGGTGTGGCATTATCAATGCCAAGCATAATGTTATTCTCAATGGTATCATTAAATAAGATAGGATCCTGTGTTACAATACCCATTAAACCCCTGAGTTGTTCAATAGAATATTCTTTGATATTGATCCCGTCTATCAAAAGTTCCCCGGAACTAACATCATGGAACCTTGGTACTAGGTCTGCCAATGTACTTTTACCGGCGCCGCTGCTGCCCACCAATGCAACTGATTTTCCTTTTTCTATCTTCAGGTTGATATTCTTCAGTATCACTACATCTTCATAAGCAAAGCCAACATTTTTAAATTCGATAGCGTGTTCAAATGAATGAACCTTTTTGGGTTCGGCTGCTTCTACCATAACGGGGGCATGCAATACTTCTTCGATCCTGGCAATGGCAGCAGTGCCCTTCTGCATATTGTAAAAAGAAGTAGACAATGCCTTGGCTGGCGGGATGATCTGTGTGAATATCACGATATACAGGATAAAGCTGGTAGCTGTTAAGCCCTTATCCCCTAATACTAACTGGCCACCCAGGTACAGGATACCGCATAACACCAAAACGCCCAGGAATTCAGACAAGGGAGAAGCCAGGTCCCTCCTGTATTGTATCTTATTTTTTATGCGAAACAGTTCCTTACTGTTGTTAGTAAATTTTGTAGCTATTATTTTTTCCGCGGTAAAAGCCTTGATCACCCTCAGCCCGCCGAGGGTTTCTTCCAGGATCGATAATGATTCTCCCTGCTTGACCGCTGAGTCATGCGATTGCTTTTTTAAAGACCGGCTGACCCTTCCTATGATGAATCCTGTAAGCGGCAAAAGGATCAGCAGGAACATAGAAAGCTGGGGGCTTATAAAGACAAGAAAACCTACGTATACCAGAAGTGTCAGTGGGTCCTTGATCAAACCTTCCATTGTGCCCACCACGGAGCCCTCCAACTCTGAGATATCGTTTGTCAAACGACTCATGATATCTCCCTTCCGCCGCTCAGTAAAATAACCGATGGGCATTTGCAATATCTTTTGAAACACTTCTTCCCTTAAGTGGTAAATGACCCCATTGCGCATGGGAGTTAATACATAGAAGGACAAATAAGTAAAAATATTCTTAAGCAAAATAGTTATCACTACCATCACACAAATCAACATAACGGCATACATTTTATCATTTCCTGATATCCTCTGCAACTCGTAGCTGAGATAATTGATCAGGTCACTGGAAGATGATATATGTTCAGGCTTTATAACGGTAGTCCCATCGTCAACAAAGATCAGCTTAAGGAAAAATGGCAGGGTTCCGAGGGAGATCACAGAAAAAACGATGGACAACAAGATGAACAGGAAGTATAATCCAATATTTGATTTATAAGCAGTAAGGTAGTTAAATAGCCGTGCGTATTTCTTCATTGTTTTAAAAATCGGTCAAATCAAGGCAAAGTAACTAATTTTACAACGATTAAAGTACAAACATAATGTTAGAAGGTAAAAGGCAGAAACAGGTGGCGGGATTACTTAATAAGGAACTGAGCGATATTTTTCAGCGTTTGGGATTATCTATGATGGATGGCGGGATGGTTTCCATCTCCTCGGTAAAGATCACACCCGACCTTTACGAAGTAAGGGTTTACCTTAGTTTTTTTAAAGTAACAGATACTTTTGCGGCATTAAAAAAGATCGAAGAGCGAAGCTGGGAAATAAAAAAAGAATTAACAGCAAGGGTTCGTCACCAGTTAAGGACCATGCCCACGCTTACTTTTTATATTGATGACACTTTGGATTATGTAGATAAAATGGAACAGCTTTTTAAAGACATAAAAAAAGACGAAGAAGGTAAATAAGCCATGCCTGGCCAACGCATTAACCACTCAAACTGCAACCTTGTACTTAACTTTTGCATGGAGATATTTTAAAGCAAAAAAAAGCGCCAATGCCATTAATATCATTGCATGGATTACAGTGGGTATCATTGCCATCGCTACCTGCTGCCAGGTAGTGGTACTGAGCGTGTTTAACGGCCTCGAAGGCCTGGTAAAATCGTTGTATTCGTCTTTTTACAGTGATGTAAAAGTGCTACCCGCAACAGGAAAAACATTTACCCTCACTGCTGCTCAGATCGCCTCATTAAAGCAACATCCATCTGTTGAGAACCTTTCCCTGATAGCAGAAGAAAAAGCATTACTCAAAAACTACGACGCCCAAACCGTTATTTACCTCAAAGGCGTGGATGATAATTATTCAAAGGTCAGCGGCGTTGCTGCCAAAACAAAAAGGGGAAAATATTTTACGGGCACCATTGATGATCCTTACCTCGTCACCGGGTCGGGAATTCAAAATGCGGCTGCCGTGAATGTTGACCCCTCCTTGCCTGCCGGAGAGCTAACGGTCATCCTACCCAAAAAGAATAGTATCAATAATGACCCGCTTCAATCTTTAAGTGAAGGCAATGTGAAAGCATCGGGCAGTTTTACCATTCAACAGGAGTTTGATGATAAGTATGCTATTACCAATATTGATTTTATTAAGCAGCAGATGGGCTTTGGCGCAGATGAATACAGTGCTGTTGAAATAAAGCTTAAAGAAAAAGCAAAGCCACAGGAAGAGAAGAACAGCATCACATCGCTATTGGGCAACGGATACACTGTTCAAACAAAGTATGAACAAAATACCAGTCTTTATAATACCATGAAACTGGAAAAGTGGGCTATTTACGGCGTATTTACATTGATCCTGATCGTATCGGCTTTTACAATGGTAAGCGCACTGACCATGCTGGTGCTTGAAAAAAGAAAAGATATCAGTGTATTGCAAAGTATGGGAACAAGTGAAAAAGGGATCCTGAAAATATTTTTGGCCGAAGGCCTGTTGTTGGGAAGTATAGGAACAGGTGTTGGTATTATAATGGCTGTTTTAATTTGTTTGATCCAACAGGAATTTAAGCTGGTTAAATTGGGAGGAGCCTCTTTCCTCCTGGATTACTTCCCGGTGAAGCTGATCGCTACTGATTTTTTATTGGTAGCAGTAACCGCAACCGCAATTGCATTTACAGCCGCCTGGTTCCCTGCACGCAAGGCATCAAAGCAGGCTTTTGAATTGAGATAACCCGGATTCTATTGAGCCAGTCATCGTGCCAAAAAGAAAATTAATTTTTTTGTGCCTTTTTTTTCAATTTTAATTTTGTGCCGGCACAATTTGGATTTTAAAAAAAAGGCACATCAAACCCGGATGAGGAACGGCCGGGTGAAATTGAATTCAAAAAAACCAGTTGACGATGGATGGGACCGTGGTGATCCCCGACATTATCAGGGACCCGTCATCTTTCTCAATAATCTCCCAGCGTTTCGGGCAATTGTGCCAATGCTTTTTGCAACTGCTCGTCATTAGGCGCAATTCCATGCCATTCGTGGCTGCCCTGCATGAAATCAATGCCCTTTCCCATCTCGGTCTTCATCAGTATAACAATTGGTTTGCCCTTTCCCACAAAGGTTTTTGCATTATTTAATCCGGCAATAACAGCATCCATATCATTACCATCCATTTGAAGAACATGCCAGTTAAATGCCTCAAATTTTTCTTTCAGGCTATCCAGTGCCATTACAGCTTTAGTGGGCCCGTCGATCTGTTGCCCGTTCCAGTCGATCGTTGAGATCAGGTTATCAACTTTTTTATGAGCAGCAAACATAATGGCTTCCCAATTCTGGCCTTCATCCAGTTCCCCATCGCCATGTAATGAATAAACAATATTATTGTCGCCATTCAGTTTTTTGGCCAGTGCGGCGCCAATGGCAACACTCATCCCTTGCCCTAATGAACCACTGGCGATACGAACGCCCGGTAAATGTTCGTGGGTAGTTGGATGGCCCTGTAAACGGCTGTTCAATTTCCTGAACGTATTGAGTTCATCCAGGGGGAAATACCCGCTTCTTGCCAGGGCGCTATAATAAACCGGCGAAATATGGCCATTACTTAAAAAGAACAGGTCCTCTCCAATACCATCCATATTAAACTTTGGATCGTGTTTCATCACATTAAAATATAAGGCTGTAAAATATTCGGTACAACCCAAAGATCCACCCGGGTGGCCGCTTTGTACGGCATGAACCATACGAACGATATCTCTGCGGATCTGGGTGGCTATATCAGTCAAATTATTCATATATAGTTTATTATAAATTTTAATATATCGTATCTTATTCCCTTATTCCTTAGTTTACTGCCGGCAAAAGGTTAAAGGTTGCAAACCTACTTTAAAATCGCCTCACGCACAAAGTAAAATGAGCCCCTAAGCCAGAATAGTTAATAATAAGTTCATAATTTATGCGTTATTTGCATACCAATATCGGGAAAATCTATTTTTTATGTATTTAAGTCCCGGGTATAAATAATCAGGCAACTCTTTTTTAAAAAAATGAGTCTAATTAAATAGATTTTAGGTTTTTATCCTCAAAACATATTTAATACTTTTGCATTATAATAAAGGCAGATTTTAAACTTACAGAATGGATAATATCTTACTTAGTGCAGCCTTGGCTTTTTTGATCACTTTTTTTGCTATACCCGTTATCATACAGGTTGCTAAAGACAAAAAATTATTTGATGAGCCCGATGAACGTAAAGTTCACAAAACCGTTATTCCTACTTTAGGTGGCCTGGGCATATTTGCCGGTTTTATCATTGCTACACTAATGGGTGTTCCTTCAGCTATTACTTCAGAACTTCAATATTTTGCTGCTGCTACCACGGTAATATTTTTTCTTGGTATCAAGGATGATATACTGGTTTTATCGGCCAGTAAAAAATTCATTGGCCAGTTGATCGCTGCGGGCATAATCATTAAATTCGGTGGGGTACAATTAACCAATATGCACGGGTTTTTAGGTATTTATGAAATACCACATATTGCCAGTATAGTACTTACCATATTTACGATCATTGTTATTACCAATTCTTTTAATCTTATAGATGGTGTTGATGGTTTGGCAGGAAGTCTTGGGTTACTCACAACCCTTGTATTTGGAGCTTACTTTTTTTATGCAGGCCAGTTAACTTATGCGGTAATGGCCTTTGCATTGGCAGGCAGCACCATCGGATTTTTAATTTATAATTTCTCTCCTGCTAAAATATTCATGGGAGATACCGGTTCACTGCTCTTAGGGCTGGTGAATTCTATATTGGTGATCAAATTTATCAATGTCGCAGGAAACCCGGCTTCTAATTTCCCGATAGAAGCTGCTCCTGCAATTGGATTTTCAATATTAATGATCCCTCTTTTTGATACGCTTCGTGTATTTGGTTTGCGTATCCTCGACCGCCGGTCACCTTTCAGCCCGGACAGGATACATGTTCATCATTTTTTGCTTGACCTTGGGTTAAGCCATCGTATGATAACATTGACCTGTGTATCAGTAAATATGGTTTTCATCGCCATGGCATTTTTCCTTCGTAATATGGGTACTACCACGGTTCTGGGTATCCTGTTGTTATCAGCATTTGTTTTCATTGGCATTATCTATTATAGCCGGCCAAGAAGTAAAACCGCGGTTAATGAAAGCATTGCCAGTGCCGGGATAATAAAATCGCACAAAATTCTTAACCTTGCTTCAGAGGTTGTGGAAGCTGATTAACTTTATCTTCACCTTTTACTTTCATCCTTCTTTTATCTTTTAAAGATTAAGTACTAATTTCAGCCTGCCTGCTCATTTAAGGGTAGTCTCCAAATGACGGTACTTTTTTATAGCTTTGCAGCCAATTAATAACAGTAGTTTATGTCAGAAGAAATAAGTAAGATATTAAAGGATACAGAAGCATCCATGGGAAAGGCATTAAATCACCTGGAAGCGGAATTGGTTAAAATTCGTGCCGGTAAAGCCAACCCTACTATGCTGGATGGGATCATGGCTGACTATTATGGTAATCCAACAGCTATCAACCAGATAGCAAATATTTCTGTGCTGGATGCCCGTACCATTTCCGTACAGCCCTGGGAAAAGAATATGTTACAACCGATCGAAAGGGCCATAACAATGGCCAACATAGGAATTAACCCGCAAAATGATGGGAACATAATCCGTTTATTTTTACCCCCGTTGACCGAAGAAAGAAGAAAAGAACTGGTGAAACGTTGTAATACAGAAGGTGAACACGCAAAAGTAGCCGTAAGAAATATCCGCCGGGATGGAATTGAAGCCATAAAAAAACTGCAGAAAGATGGCCTGAGCGAAGACATCAGCAAAGATGCAGAGAAAGAAGCACAGGATACTACAGATAAATATATTTCGCTGATAGAAAAACATTTGACTGCAAAGGAAAAAGAGATAATGGCCGTTTAAATTACAAATACCTTGGGAAGTAATTCGTTGTCGCAATAAATTTCACTAACCAATGCATTCAGCCAGGGAAACATGGTTCCTTTTACTTTCTGTTCCCTTTTATACCATCCTGATTGGAACAGAGATCCTGTTGAGTAACTGGCAGCATAAAAAACTCTACTCATTAAAAGATACCATCCAGAACGTTTACTTTACTTTATTGAATGCAGGGCTTGATCTTTTTTTGCGATGGGTATTTTATATAAGTGTACTCACCTGGGGTTACCAGCATCATTTTATTAAAATTGAAAACGCCTGGCTCTACTGGTTCCTGTTATTCATTCTCGAAGACCTTGCTTTTTATTTTGAGCACCGCGTAGAGCATTACTGCCGTATCTTCTGGGCCATACATGTTACCCACCATTCATCCGAAGAATTTAACCTGACCACTGGTTTTCGTTCATCGGTACTGCAACCTGTTTACCGGTTTATTTATCTTATGCCACTTGCCTTGCTCGGTTTTCATCCGCTCGACATTGTTTTTATGTATTCGCTTACCCAAACCTATGGTATACTGGTACACACCCAATACATAAATAAGATGCCGCGTTGGTTTGAAGCCATTTTCGTTAGTCCCAGCCACCACCGTGTACACCATGCCAGTAACGTGATCTACCTGGATAAGAATATGGGCATGTGTCTTATTATATGGGACAAGCTATTCGGCAGTTTCCAGGAAGAGATAAAGGAAGTGCCTGTAAAATACGGGCTGACCAAACCGGTAGAAAATTCCGGCAATCCTTTCAAAATTCTTTTTCATGAATGGCAGAATATTGGCCGGGACCTGAAAAAGAAAGTGCCACTCCGGATCAAGCTCAAATATTTATTCATGCCTCCAGGCTGGAGCCATGACGGCCATACTAAAACAGCCAGGCAAATGAGAAAGCAACAAAACCAGTAATTGGGCTTTTGTCCTTAACTTTAAACTGTTCTCACCAAAGTATCCGTTTTCTTAATCTCATTCTTAAAATATGTTTGAACAGGCAATAGAAAAAGTTTTACAGTTTACCCGTCCTTTGCACAGCATTTCACGAACCTATGCCGGCCTGTTACTGCCCGGAAGCTCTACTTTCTTTTTTGTGAACGATAATGGTATCGCCATTACCTGCAAACATGTATTAGACCTAATCCCTGCTGCTGATAATATCAACCAGGGATATTCAAGATTCAAAGCTGAAAGAAATAATATTCCGCAGGATGGAAAGTATAAAAGAAATTTACAGGGACTTGAATTAAAATACAAATACCTGCCCGAAACGACGATCCAGTTAAAAAATAATTTTTTAAATTGTTTTGATAAGATAAGCGAGATCACCTGCCATGCACATCCCACGCTTGACCTGGCCATCCTGGAATTTAAAGGATTTGATAAAACATTTTACACATCACATGCATCCTTTATTAAAGACAGCAGCAAAATAAAACAGGGCAAATCCCTGTGCAGGATAGGGTTTCCGTTCCCGGAGTTCAGTAATTTTAAACACAATCCTGATACGGATGATATTGAATGGACCAATATGGGCAATCCTAATTCTCCTTCTTTTCCCATTGATGGAATAGTAACGAGATTTGTTGCAGACCAGCAAAATAACGGGATCACGGGCATTGAGATGAGTACGCCCGGCCTCAGGGGACAAAGCGGTGGGCCGCTTTTTGATTCATCAGGGAATATTTACGGAATGCAGTTTGCGACCAACCATTTACATCTTGGTTTCGATATGAAGGATATTGACATCATAAATAACGGGAAGAAAAATAAGGTTTCAAATAGCCCTTTCTTACACGTAGGCATCTGTGTTCATGTAGACAGGATCAAAGAATTTCTTACCGAAAAGAAAATTGCTTTTACTGAATCAGATTAAATGCCAGCCTATGATACCCTTCTGTTGGCAAGATAAACACCGGTTAAAATAAGCAGCAGGCAGCCAAATTGTATCCATCCAACTTCTTCCCCATAGATCATGCCCCAAAAGTTTGCTATTACAGGTATCCCATAAGTGACCATTGAAGAAAAAACCGCTCCGGCACGCTTGATCAACACATAAAAAATAACAGAAGCTATTGCCGTTCCGAATACGCCCAACAAAGCGGCATGCCCGGTTGAATATAAAATACCCGGATCGGTAAGCGGTAAATTAAAATACCCGGTCAGGATAAGAACGAATAAAGCAGGGATCGCATTCAGCGTAAGCGCAACGGCTGCAATTTGAAGTGACCCGATATCGGGTAAATATTTATGTACCATGTTTACATTAAAACCATAAAATATTGTTGCCAATACTATAAAGCAAACATACAGCAGGTTCTGGTTTTCGGGCATATGACCCTTACTAAACAATAATAATACACTACCTGTAAAGGCAATAAAAATTCCAAGTATTTTATTGCCGGATGCCTTACTGCTAAAGAACAATGCGCCGGTAATGATAACAAAAATGGGCGTTAATGAATTGAGGGTACCCGCAAGGGCACTGTCAATACCTATTTCGGCAATACAAAATAAATAAGCGGGTAATAAACTCCCCAATACCCCCGACATGAAAATGATGCCCAGTTTATTTTTAGGCACCTGCTTAAAATGTTTGATGGCAAATGGCAATAAAACAATTCCTGAAAATACAATGCGGAGAGATGCTACCTGGAATGCGGTTAAATGCAATAGTCCTTCTTTCATCATAATAAAGCTGCTGCCCCAGATGACCGAAAGAAGAATAAAAATAAACCAGTTTAAAAAACCTTTGTTCAATGTATATAAAATTGGCGCAAAGGTCAAGTATTTCAATTAAAATAGAATGATCTTATAATTATTTCTTTCTGCTGACCAGGTAATAACGATTGTAATAGCAAAAAAAACAGGTTATATTTATATTCATAACCTCCTGTAAATTTTCAACCTTTAAACTTAACGACTATGGGATTCATTAAAGAATTTAAAGAGTTTGCCATGAAAGGCAATATCATGGACCTGGCGATCGCCGTAATTATTGGTGGCGCATTTGGCAAGATCATTACTGCCCTTGTTGACAATATTCTTATGCCGATCATTGGAACGTTCACAGGGGAAGGATTTGCGGAAATGTCTGCAAATATTAATGGCGTAGACGTAAAATATGGCCTTTTTATCCAGGCTGCGGTTGATTTTATTATTGTGGCACTGGTATTGTTTATAGTCATCAAGGCAATGAATAGCAGGAAAAAGAAACAGGAAACAGCTCCTGCAGCCCCATCATCAACCGATGCTTTGCTGATGGAGATCAGGGATGCTTTGAAAAAGTAAATTTTAAAACCTTATACGATAGCAGCATCCGGCAGATGCTGCTATTTGTGTTAATAAACCATTTTTATGAAGGAAATATACTTATGCCTGTTGATCATTTTACCGGCTACCTGTTTAAAAGCGCAGGATCCAACAATAAAAGACTTAAAGAAAGAAACTGATAAATCGATATCCAAAGACCCCAACGATACTATTCCTAAAACCTGGAAAACAGGCGGCATGTTTAGCTTAAATGTCAACCAGGGTTCATTAAGCAATTGGGCTGCGGGCGGAGAGAAGTTTTCTTTTTCATTGAATTCTTATTTAAATGTATTTGCCTTTTATAAAAAAAATAAAAACTCATGGGATAACAGCCTGGATCTTGCCTATGGAATTGTAAATACAACAAGTCTTGGTTCACGAAAGGCCAGCGACCGGATAGACCTGCTTTCAAAATACGGCTATGCATTATCTCCAAAATGGAATGCGGCAGTATTGTTTAACCTGAGGACCCAGTTTGCAAAGGGATATGCTTATTCCAAAACAGCGGCCGGACTGGATACTTCATCAGTGATCTCTAAAACTTTTGCCCCGGCATACTTAATACTTTCATTGGGATTTGACTATAAACCCAATGGCGATCTTTCCATCTTTATGTCTCCCATCACGGGCCGCTGGATAATTGTAACAGATGACCTGCTGGCTCCTTTGTATGGGCTTGATTCCGGCAAAAATGTGAAGACCGAAGTAGGCGCTTTTGTATCGGTTAATTACTTAAAGAAGCTCGGCAAGAATTTTATGTATAAAAGCAAACTTGACCTGTTTTCCAACTACAGGAAGGACCCGCAGAATATTGATATCTTTTGGACGAATGCCCTGACAGCCAAAATAACCAAATACATTAACTTTTCTTTTAACCTGGATATGATCTACGATGATGATACCAGGAATGTAGATCCCACAAAAGGTCCTGCCCCACAGTGGTTGCAGTTGATGGGTATTGGATTTGCCTATAATTTTTCAAAAAAATAGTGTTTTACAGATTAATAGGATATCCTTAACTTTTATTCTGTGGCCCAGTTAATAACTTTGGGGCCGCTTTTACATAGCCCAGGTAAAAGCGGGTAAACCAGATTCTTAACTAATTTGACAGTATGATAAAGCCCTTGGTTACTGTTTTAACAACAGCAACAATTGTCCTTCAATCCTATGCACAGGACGCAACTGTAAAAGATTTTCAGGTAGTTGCCTTTAAAGAGTTAAAGCCTTTGGAAACAGACGGCTGGAAAAAAGCCGGAACATTTATTATTAATGTAAACCAGGGTGCTTTAAGGAACTGGGCTTCCGGTGGTGAGCAAAATACCCTTGGTATCTCTACGGTATTTAATTACAATATCAATCATAAAAAAGGCCATTATAGCTGGAATAATTATTTTGATATTGGTCTCGCATTCCAAAATGCAAGCAGCTTTGGGCAGTTCAGGAAAACAGATGACCGTATTGATATCACCAGCAAATACGGGTACCAGTTCTCCAAACAATGGTTTGCCGCTTTTTTGGCAAACTTCAATACCCAGGCATTAACAGGATATAATTATACCGATACGATCAATCATAAGGTCTCTAATTTTCTTACGCCGGGCAAGGTCCTGCTTTCTGCAGGCGTTGATTTCAGGCCGGATAATAGTTTTTCGCTTTTCATTTCCCCGGTGACAACACGCTTCATCTTAAAAAATGATGATGACTTTTACGATATGGATAAGTTTGGCGTACCGCCCGAGCAAAGATCTTATACCGAACTGGGCTCTTTTGCAACGGCGAAGTTCACAAAAAAATTCACTTCATGGGCCCACTACACGGGCAGGCTCGATATGTTCAGCAATTATAAAAGAAATCCCAAGAATGTAGACCTCTTTTTCACTAATCTCCTAAGTATGAGATTCAATAAGTGGTTTGGTACCACCATGAGCCTTGATATAGCTTATGATGATGATGTATTGAAAGAGACCCAGCTAAAAGAGATACTGGGCTTAGGGCTTACATTAAAGCTCTAAGCAGGGGATTTTTCCACATTGGTGCAGGATAAGGGACCGGGGGTTCAAACTCTATCAACTTATCAATACATTTGCTCCTCCCCGGGTAAACCGGGCATATTTTTATCACGCTATAACATATTAGAAGGTGAATACAACGACGTACCAGATAAAACTGGATCAATTTGAGGGGCCGTTTGACCTGCTGTTATTTTTTATTGAACGGGATGAACTGGATATTTACAATATTCCCATCACAAAAATTACAAATGATTTTTTAGATTATATACATAATATCGAAAAACTCAATATTGAATTAAGCAGTGAGTTCATTTTATTTATCAGCACGCTGATGCGTATAAAAGCGAAAATGCTTTTACCCAGGAAAGAGCTGGATGCCCTGGGCAATGAAATAGATCCCCGGATGGAACTGATCAACAAGATCCTGGAATACAAGAGATTTAAAGAAGCCGCTTCTAAAATGGCGGAAATGGAGGCCCTCCGGATGCTGATGGTGAAAAGAGGAAACCTGCAAAAAGAGATCTCACAAATTGGTGAAGAGGCCGGTGAAGGAACAGAGATACAAACCGTGACCCTTTTCAAGCTGATGAAGGCTTTTGAAAAAGTAGTATTCAAATTACATGAACGCAACAATAAGCCCGTGCACACGGTTGTACAATACAACTATACTATGGAGGGCAGCCGTGAGTATATGCTTGATGTTTGCAGGACAGAAAAAACGGTGTCGTTTGAAAAAATATTTGATGTTTGTGAGAACCGCATACATGCCATCTTCCTCTTTCTTTCTTTGTTAGAACTGGTACAGCAACGTTTTATGAGTCTGCTTACCGGCGAAGGCAGGAATAATTTTATCATTGAATGGAATGAGAACAGGGAAGAAGAGATCCAGGGGCTGTTACCCGGGGAAGAAATTATACCCGCTTAATTAAAAAAATCCCCGGTTAACGGGGATTTTTTTTTGCTATTTTGTCAGTCGGGAAATTGGTATCATATTTGATGTTTAAACATTAAATGATAAGAAATGAAAACAATAGTATACAAAGCAGCCGACAGGGGCAGTGCCGACCATGGCTGGCTAAAACCAAATTATTATTTCAGTTTCGGGCAATTTCATGATCAAACCAAGGTGCACTTTGGTTTATTGCGGGTATTGAATGATGATTTTATTGCCGGTGGCGGTGCATTTCCTACACACCCGCATGATAATATGGAAATTGTCACTATCCCTTTCAGCGGTGCGCTTAAACATAAGGATAGCACCGGCGGGGAGGGTATCATAAAAGCAGGTGATATACAGATCATGAGTGCCGGATCCGGCGTGCAGCATTCAGAAGCTAATGCCTCGGCAACCGAACCCGTAACCTTATTCCAGATATGGGTCTTTCCAAAAGAAAGAAATATTACCCCCAGGTATGATCAGAAAACATTTGATATAAATGCCAGGGTAAATAAATGGCAGGTTGTTGTATCGCCTGTTGCCACAGATGAGGCTTTATGGATAAACCAGGATTCCAGGTTTGCATTAACAAAGCTTGAAAAAGGAAAGGAGATCAGCTATTCAACAGCTTTCAGCAATAACGGCGTATTCCTGGTTGTGATAAATGGTTCTGTAAAAGTAAATGACCTGGAGTTGGGCAAAAGAGATGCGTTAGGAATTTCCGAAACCGCAGCTTTTACCATATCGGCTACAGCGGATGCTGAAATATTAGCAATTGAAATTCCGATGAATTGAATTCAATAATAGATCCATAACAATACCGGTTCTGGAGACTTTTTCAAATATTCTTTTAATTGAACTAAAAAAGCCGGGGCTACCGTAGGGCAGCCCTGGCTTTCGCATATAGGAAAAGGGGCAACTTCTTCATTTGGAACACAGGAATGAGAATGAAGTACTACAAATCTTTCAAAAGCCTTACTGTTCGTTTTATCAAGCCCGTGTAATTTATAGGCCAGCCCAAACCTCCCGGTGTAAGGCTTACCAATTTTATACTTACCTAGTGAAGTGCAGTTGCTATTTGGTGTATTGGAAAAGCTTAGATCATTGCCGCTATTAGCCGGTCCGCTGCCGTGGGTAACAAGTCCCGCAATTTCTATTGAGTCCTTCTCCAGGTTATAAACAAAAAATCTTTTTTCACCGGAAGGCAGTTTCATGTCCAGTAAAAAGCAATGAGTAGGATTATAACCACGTTCACCCACATAAGCCTTTACTATTGATGACTTATCTTTTAGCCGTAAAAAAGTTGCGCTATTCTTTTCCCTGTTTTTATTATAAGAGATCTTATTTGCCGGATGGCTTTTGAATTTAGGGCTATACCAGAAAAAATACCCCGATACAGAAGTTGCAGCAACCAATACAATACCTGTAATGAAGATCCGCCGGTAAAATTTCATGAAAGTTTTATTAGGCTTAGATGCCTAACGCCACGGTTTCCACAAAATTTTTATTGTGCTGTTAAATAAAATGAAAAATCTGTTGGTTTTCCTGAAAAAAATACTGCCAGCCTGATCAGGCTGGCAGTGGAAAAAATTGATCTGGTTATTTATTTCGTAAATAAAGTAGCTGCGGTTTTAACTGAAGCCATTTCTCTTATTATTTTTGCAATGCCGTTGGCATCAATACCCACTTCATCATATAATTGTTTAGGGCTGCCATGTTCCACCAGTCTATCCGGTATACCCATTATCTTCACATCAGCTTTATAACCATGTTCATTCATAAATTCAAGAACGGCGCTTCCAAAACCACCAACTATCGTTCCGTCTTCGATGGTGATCACTTTATTGAATTTACCAAAGACCTCGTGCAGCATTTTTTCATCCAAAGGCCTTACAAACCGCATGTCATAATGTGCCGGGTTAATGCCCTCAGCTTTTACATCTCTTATTGCAGTAGCCGCAAAATTACCCGGGTGACCAAATGAGAGTATTGCAATGTCTTGGCCGTCCTTTAGTTTTCTGCCCGTGCCGATCTCTATTTCTTTCATCTCTGTTTTCCATTCGGGCATTACACCTTCTCCCCTGGGATAGCGTATAACAAAAGGATTGGTTACTGAATCCAGTTGTGCTGTGTACATCAGGTTCCTTAGTTCTGATTCATTCATAGGGGCACTAACGATCATGTTAGGGATGCAGCGCATGTAAGCAATATCATAGCAACCATGGTGTGTGGGGCCGTCTTCACCAACCAGTCCTGCCCTGTCCAGGCAAAATATTACCGGGAGTTTCTGTATGGCTACGTCATGTATCACCATATCATAAGCCCTTTGCATAAATGACGAATAGATATTGCAAAAGACCTTCATGCCCTGGGTAGCCATGCCTGCGCTTAGTGTTACAGCGTGTTGTTCACAGATGCCTACATCAAACGCCCTGTCAGGCATTTTCTCCATCATGAATTTTAAAGAAGAGCCGCTTGGCATTGCAGGTGTGATACCAAATATCTTTTTATTCTTTTCAGCAAGCTCAATGATCGTATGTCCAAATACATCCTGGTATTTGGGTGCCTGTGGCAGATCAAATTTTTTCTTTTGTATCTCTCCTGTTACTTTATCAAATAAACCCGGGGCATGCCATTTTGTTTGATCTTTTTCGGCCAGGTCATACCCTTTTCCTTTTACCGTTTTGATATGAAGGATCTTTGGCCCCGGTATGTCTTTCAGGTCTTTTAAAGTATCAACAAGCTTGGTAATATTATGCCCGTCAATAGGACCGAAATAACGCAGTTGTAGCGCTTCAAATAAATTACTGCTCTTGCTTACCATTCCTTTCAGGCTTGCCTCAAGCTTACTGGCCATATCCCTGCTGAATTTTTTTCCAACGGGTAATTTGCCCAGTGCTTTCCATACATTATCCCTAAGGTCATTATAAGTATGAGAAGTAGTGATATCGGTTAAGTATTCTTTCAGCGCACCAACATTGGGATCAATGCTCATGCAATTATCATTCAGGATTATAAGCACATTACTTTTCTCGATCCCCGCATGGTTCATCGCTTCAAAAGCAAGGCCGGCTGTCATAGCCCCATCGCCTATAATGGCAACATGTTGCCTGTCATCTTCTCCCTTATAATGAGAGGCCATTGCCATACCGAGTGCTGCTGATATTGAAGTGGAAGAATGTCCAACGCCAAATGTATCATACTCACTTTCGCTGCGCTTTGGAAAACCACTAAGCCCCTGGTATTTCCTGTTGGTAGGAAAATTGTCTTTCCTGCCGGTAAGTATTTTGTGTCCGTATGCCTGGTGACCAACATCCCATACCAATTGATCGTAAGGTGTATTAAAAACATAATGTAATGCTACTGTTAATTCTACCACCCCCAGACTTGCGCCGAAATGACCTCCATACACACTAACTACATCAATAATGTATTGACGCAATTCATTACAAACCTGGTGTAATTGCTCCCTGCTCAGTTTTTTTAAATCCTCGGGGGTGTTGATCTCATGTAGTAATTTGCCGGCTTTTATGTCCATTTTTTGTATTTGCGGGGTAAAGTTACATTTTTTTGTTGCTTTGAATCGGTTATTAAACAACATTTAACGAAGAACAGTTTTAAAAATTATAATTTCTCATATGTATTTCATCATATTAAGTACCAGGTCGGGGTTAGGGCTATTAGCCAGGTAGGCATTTCTTTCAGACAAGGTACAAACGCCCGGGTAATCACCCAGCATTAGCCTCATATCCTTGATCACCTGGAAGTGCAGGTGTGGTGGCCAGTTACCATTCTCTTCCGGCTTACCAAAATGCCCCACTATCTCTCCTCTTGCTATATAGGCACCTTCGCTCATCTCGGCAATATCCTCTAAACTCAAATGACCATATAATGTATGAAAAGTAACAGTTTCTAACTGGTGCAACAAAATGATCGTTGCGCCATAGTCACCAAAATTATCATTGAAAGCAAAGCTATGCACCATGCCGCCCATTGCTGCATATATTGGCGTACCTGCAGGCCCCCATATATCGATACCGAGATGGATCGACCTTGCTTCTTCGCCTTCGAAGAGTCCGCTTCTTTTGTATAATGTACGATTCTCATTATAGCCACCAATACCATATTTAGAACCCGTGGATTTCAGTTTATTATTGACGTATTGAGCAAAAGAGTTGGTATCAGCTATATCAGATGCATTCAATTCTGTATTAGCTAATGTAAAATCAAAATGAAACAGTTTTTCCTTAGCCGGGTCAAAATTTACAACAGGGTGAAAATCCGCCCTGTTCCTAATGAGTGTATTTTCAAGTTCAGTTTTCATAGAATGAAGGTAGTAATATATTTACTGCATAAAAAAAGTCCACCAAAATTGGTGGACTTCGAAATTATTATTCAGATAGGTTTATTGTATCACAACCCTACACATTGAGAGGCGGTTACCATTCGCGTCACTGATCTCTACCCAGTAGATACCTTTTCCGTATTTCCTCATATCAACATCCATCCTGTCATAAGGCCTTCCAATAACATAGTTCTGTGACATCACCCTGTCTCCTTTACCATCAAACACAGTTAATGTTCTTGGTAAACCAGTATTACCCATGGTGCTATAGTACCTAACCTGGAACTGTCCGCTGTTTGGATTAGGATAGATAAAGCACTTGGTACTTACAGAATCCCTTATAGAGATAATGTTGGAAGTACTGGTACAACCATTAACGTCTGTAACCCTCAGGCTGTAGTCTCCCAGGTTATCTATAGTTACGTTGAGGCTGCCTGTGCCAGCTCCAACTACCTGGATACCATCCCTCAGCCATACATACCCACCCGGGCCTGCAGCATTAGGAGTTACAGTAGATGTGAGGCTCGCTGTCATTCCAGGTAATAACCTGGTAGGGCCTCCTGATATCACAACGACTGGTAATGGATTAACCGTTAATAATCTTTGTGCAGATGTAATAGAAGCACATGGTGCAGCACCGTTAATAACAACGCGGTATAAATAACCACTCATTGAAACCGGGGGAGCTGTTATGGTCAGTGTTGCAGTGTTAGCACCGCTGTAAACACCTCCATTATTTACAAGATTCCATGTATTACCATTGTCGGTACTTACCTGCCACTGGTAAGTAAACGGACCTGTACCACCGGCAACAACTGTGAAGCTGGAAACCTTATCAGTACAATTTGTTTGGTTAACCGGCTGCGTAACAACTGTTGTTGGTGCGTTAACTGTTACAACAACTGTTCTTGCCGGAGATGTACATGGAGCGGCAGAACTGCCTGAAACAGTAATAGTGCCATTGAAATTCCTTGGATTATTAACAGGAGCTCCGGGAGCTGCCGGGCCACCCCAACCAACATTTCCGTCTGTTATTATACTAACTCCTCCAGCTGTATATGTAGCAAGTGTACCTGTACCATTGGTATAAGCAGGGAAAGTAGCTCCAGTGAAATCAAGTGCTATACCATATGTCGTGTTTGCAGGGATCGTAAGTGTTAATCCGGACATAAGCGGATTTAGAGTATTGGCTACAACGGTATTGTTAGCTGTTCCAAATTGTGTCCAGCCATTAGCCGCATCGATATTACCAGGAGCACCGGCAATTGCTGTAGTTTTATAGAATACCCTTGAAACAACTGCACCTGAAGCAAATGCATTACTTGATATGCCGGTAAATGTAACAGGGAAAGCATTACTGTTCCTGACGTTAAAGGTAACCAGGTTGTTACCATTACCACCCGCCATTGGAGTTGCAACAGTAGTTGGAGGTAATCCTACACTCTGGACAGTTGCCGTGTAAGGATAAACACCATCTGGTGTTGGCCTTGCCCATACTGTATCTCTTGGCGTACCAGCGTATGCTATAGTAGCACCCGCATCATTAAATAAGCCTGTGATCGGGCTCCATACTGCAGGCGTTGCAGCAACACCGATCATATAGGTCACCTCTATAGTCCATGAGGTTAAAGTTCCCAGATCAGCCGGACCACCATCATACCCCGCAAGGGTCCATGTTCCGTTTGGAACACTGTAAAGCTGTGTCCATGAATTTCCGGTTGGGTCAAAGCCTGTTGGGCCTGCAGGGCCAAATGCACCCGGACCAACCTGGGCATCAGCCCTGAATAATCCGGTATAATTACCGGTACCTGTACTTAGTGCCGCTGTACCGGTGGAACCAATAGCAGTATTCACAAAACCTGTTCCGCCCTGGAAGGTTCCGGAAAGGTGGTAATCAAGATTCAGGATATTACCATTAGGCGCTTTAAGCGCAAGGACCATATCTCCGCTGTAGGTCTGTGTCAGGTTGAAAGTTACTTTCACCGCAGTAACGGTTGCAACAGCGGGTATACCTGAAACAGTAATATTAGAGCTGGCCCCATTCACATCAAAATCAGGGAAAGGAACGCTGATTGGTCCGCTTGTGAATGAAGTAACTGTTGTTGTAGATGATGCGCTCGTCAATCTTACAGCCGGATCACCTAAACACATGGCAACTGCCGATGGTGTAATTGTTGGTGCCGGTGGTGTATAGTTTACGGCAGCAGTGGCTGTATTGCTACACCCGGTTATTGCATCTGTACCAGTTACTGTATATATTGTAAATGCTGTTGGTGCAGCATAAACACTAGGCGTTTGCGTACCGGTAATATATGGTATTGTTGTTTGGGCATCCATATATAAACCTGCTGCAGGAGACCAGGTATAAGTAAGAGGAGAACCTGTTCCACCCGGTGTAGTGTAATTAATTACTAATTCCCAGTTCGTTAATGTTCCCAGATCTCCGGCACCCCAATCATACATACCCAGTGACCAGGTACCATTTGGTGTTGAATACAGGCCGTTGAATGTTGATACCGTTGGTATATAACCAGCAGGCGTTGTAGGACCTCCCGGGAATGTGAATCCAACTGCAGTATAAGTAGCTCCTGCAGCATCCGGCTGGAATGCACCAGTATAAGGAGGTGCACCCGCACTAAGCGGAGTGGCGCTTGTTGAATTGATAATTGTATTGACGAAATTAGCGCCGGCACCACCTGTTCTGTTGATATTGGCATCCAGGTTAAAGACAGCACCATTAGGCGCTTTCAGTACTATTACCATATCGGCAATATAAGTATGGGTTAAGTTTAATTTAACGCTCATACCGGTTACTGTTGCATTTGCCGGAATACCTGCAACCGACATGTTCGTGGCAACTCCAGGGAATAAAGTCTGGGGCCATGTTGCAGGACCATCAGGAATAGCTAAGGCAAGCGTACCTGAATTTACAGTTACTGAACCCGGAATTGGAGGTGCTTGTGAACCTGTACTTAATAATAATCCGTTAACACCTGCAATACCACCGCAACCAGAAGTTGGGGTAACAGTTACTACAGGTAATGCATTAATGTTTAAAATAGCACCAACCGATATATTAGCAGTACCCGCCGGAGGGCATGTACCACTTAATACAGCGCGATAGCGATTGCCATTCATTGCAACAGTTACCGGGTTAATGGTAAGTGTTGGGGTAGTCACTCCTGAATAAGGAGCGAAATTAGCCAGGTTAGTATAGCTTAAACCTCCATTCGTACTCTCCTGCCATTGGTAAGTAACGTTTGTTCCTGTGCCGGTTACGCTAAATGTCGCTATTGTAGTTGCGCAACTTGTAACGTTAACAGGTTGTACAGTAACTGTAGGACGCTGATTGATATTAAGTGTAATGTTCGCTGTCCTTATACAACCTGCACCATTATTATGAGTAACAGTATAAGTTGTGGTTACAGCCGGTGAAGCTGCAACAGGATTTGTTGTTGTAGAGCTTAAACCAGCTGCAGGTGACCATAAGAAGGTTCCCCCAGTTACTATTGCGCCTACGCCAGCTATTGTTCCGGCTAAACCCATCACAAGATGCGTGTTAGGGAAACCAATAGAAGCAAAAGTTACCGGTGTATTAATACCACAGGCCGCAGCTGATAGATAACTTGGTCCTGTTTCTGCAAGAGCATTACCTCCAGGCCAGAAGAACTGGCCGTTAACTACAGCAGATTTTTCTACTTCCACAACAATTGTTTGTGTATTAGCTACTGTAACCGGTGTACCAAATGTTGCAGTGAATACTGTTAGATTCTGAACAGGAATATTAAATGTCTGCGAAGCTATCTGCGTACGTGTTCCTCCAGGGAAAGCAGCGCCTGTTTGATTATAAAGTCTTACAGTAAATAACTGCGTACCTCCTGATAATTGCTCAATACCGAAATTAACTGAGTTTATGGTGAAGGCACCGGTTACTGCAGGGAATGCATTAAGATTATAAACACGCCAGAAGCTGTTAATAGCTGTGTTAAGACCTGCAGTACCGCAGGAAACACCATTTAAGGCAGCTATCGTATTGGAACTTGAGTGCGTAACCGTTACAGGAGAAGTACCTGCGCTCTCATAAACAGTCAATGCAGCCGGATCACCAGCACAAAGTGTTGTGCCCGGTACAGCAACTATTACTATAGGAGCGGTAGCACTAACGGTAACTGTTGCATGAACTGACGGAGATGCAACACAACCGGCCGCCTGAACAACAGCACGGAAATAAGTTGTTACCGCAAGATTGTTATAAGTAAGTGTCGTAGTTGTATTTGCTATAGGCGTCCACGGACCTGCAAGATTGGTAGCAGATTCCCAACGTATAACAGCACCCACATGACCGGATAATGTTAATGTACCGGTGTTAGGTGTTGTACAAACTACGCTATTAGGAGGAGTTACAATACCTCCGGTAGATGTAGCCACTACACTCAAAACTGCAGGGTTACTGTTTGCACCCGCACCACAGGCACCTGTAACTACAGCACGGTACTGGTTGTTGTTCATACCGGCAGTAACACCTGTTAAGGTTAAAGTTGCCGATTGTGCACCACCATAAATACCACCATTTGTAATATTATTCCATGGACCACCAGCACCTGTTGTGCTTTCCTGCCACTGGTAAGTGAACGGACCAGAGCCGCCAGCTGTAACGCTAAAGCTGGCATTCCCGGTAGGACATACCTGGACGCTAGCCGGGTGTCCTGTTACTGAAGCCGGAACGCAAGGGGTACAACAGGTAGGACCTGTTGTGAAGTTATAAGTTATGGTTCCAAGGTTTGCTGCTCCATCCTGTAATTGGATAGTAGCTGTTACCGGAGTACCGCAGGCAATATTACCTACTGTAAAACTAAAGCTCCTGGTAATTATAGGACCACCAGCTACTACAACGCCGTAGTTTTGCGGGGCACTTGGGGCTGTAACGCCACCGGTTGCCTGCAAAGTTCCTACAAGGCTGGCTGTATTTGTGGTTCCTGTATTTTGAAGCGAGAAATTTACTGTTACGGTTTCGTTTGGATCAAGCTGGTTATTGTTAGCCACACAGTTTTCTGCAGTGATGGCCGAACCTGCTGCTACGATAATAGGAGCAGCCGGGTTTTGTGAACGTGGTACCTGTGCCCACCAAACGCCCCAACGGCTGTTATTATCGGGAGGAATAGCTCCTGCACCTGGCGCCGAATATTGTTGAATTGTCCATAATGAATTATCAACCGGATCCAATGAGTTGTGCGCATAATCACCCCATCTTGGACGGCCTGAACCAAAATCTTTCCAGTAACGGTCTTCACCAGCATGATAAACTAAATTATCATCTGTTGTATTTATAGGTGTGCTCGCCTGGCGTGTAGAATACGCAGCGCCAACCCTTGTTGTAGTTGTAGATGCTGAGTAACCGATTAAAACGTCTTCATCTTTATTAACTGCTATACCCGAGAACCACTTGTATTCATCAGCAACATCACCAATACGGCCACGTTGTAATACGTTACCAAAACTGGCACCTGGTGCTCCGTCTAATTGCCACCACTGAACGGCAATGCGATCGATGGGAGCTCCAAAACCGATATGCTGCGAACACCATATCTTACCATTCATCATCACACCACCACTTATCCTTGCATCATTAGCAGATAATAATCTTGTTTCAACAACCTGCTTAGCAGTTCCGCCGGTAGCAAAACTATTGATCCATGGGGTACCACCACTTGGGAAAACCGCAGTAGTTGTATTCCACGAACAGGTAGGCAGTGTACCTGTTACAGTACTTAGCCTTATAGATGTACCATTCCATGCCTGCAGGATATAGAAAGTACCTGGTGAAGGATTACCTGTGTTTGAGAACGGAGGATCATACACGGTTACAGGTAATGGAGAATCACCATCAACTGTTGTTTTATCGATCTGCTGGGCATTGGTACCAAAAACTATTGGAGTTCCGGCATACATCGCAGCTTTGTCAATTATATATAAAGAAGGTCCCGCAAAACCTGCAGGGAATCTCCTTCCTGAAACAACGATCCAGTTGGCATCAAATCCTACATAAGGATGGTCAAGTAGATGTGAAGGGCCGGTAGGAACCCATGAGATCTGTGTCCATGTACCTGTTGGATCAGCAGTGTTTGATGTTATCAGGATAACCCTGTTACCGTTGGTTGTACACTGAATAGCAGAAAAGACCCAGCGATTTGCTACCGGATCAAATATCATATAAGGATCGCAGGAGCTTCCAATACCGGTAAAGGTTGAAATAGACACCTGGCTCACCTGGGCTCCACCAACTTTATTATGTATTTTAATAAAATTGTTGGTTGCCGTTATAACGTGGTTTATACCTACAGCGCCATGCGTATCCGGAGGAATGGTAGTTGCAGCGTCAACATGACCTAACCAGTTTTGAACCGGTGGCCTTGATGGTGCATTTGGTAAAGGATTTGGCGGTAGGTTGGGATTAGTATTAACCGGCGGCCTATCAAGATTTTCTGCCTGCCTTTTTATTACCGCTCCCGGGGGAAATGGCATATTAGGATTGTGCAATGTTTTAAAACCTTCATCCGCTTCTTTATTGGGACAGGTTTTACAGGCTTTCAACAATTCCGGGTTAGCTGCCTCCCATGCTACCAGGTCGCTAAATTTAAACGTCCTGGTTTGGGTAGCCTGTGCTGACACCAACTGCCCTATCCCAAGGAGCAGTATAAGAATAAAGATTTGTTTCATGATTTGGTTTATTTTGGTTTACTGTTCGGTTTGGTTTAAGTGAAAACGATTAAGTGGCCTGATTTTACTTGTAAGGCAAATCAAGGGATCTTATCTGGTAGTATGTGAGAGATGAATTTGTTAGTTGGTAAATTTTTCCCATAAAGTTTTATTTGATCTAAAACTGAGATGTCAGTTCGAAATTAAAATTAGACAAATAAATTTTTAAAAAAAAATGAAATTTACCGGTTCAAAATATAAAAAAAGTCCACCATGTTTGGTGGACTTTGAAATTATTATTCAGATAGGCTTACTGTATCACGATTCTACACATGGTCAGACGTTTACCGTTCACGTCACTGACCTCAACCCAGTACAGGCCTTTTCCATATTTCCGCATATCAACATCCATCCTGTCATAAGAGCTTCCAATAATGTAATTCTGTGACAATACCCTCTCTCCTTTACCATCAAACACAGTTAATGCTCTTGGTAAACCTGTGTTACCCATAGTGCTGTAGTACCTAACCTGGAACTGTCCGCTGTTTGGATTAGGATAGATAAAGCATTTGCCACTTGCTGAATCTCTTATAGAGATCGTATTGGAAATATTGGTACAGCCATTCACATCTGTAACCCTTAAAGTGTAATCTCCCAAGCCGTCCACACTAACACTTAGTGAGCCAGCTACGGCATTTGGTACAGGAATTCCGTCCCTTAACCAGGTATAGCCACCCGTTCCGGCAGGATTTGGGGTAACAACAGAAGTTAAGTTTGTTACCATGCCGGGAAGCAGCCTTGTATAAGGATTGGCTGATATCACGATGGTTGGTAACGGGTTAACGGTAAGTGATCTTATAGCTGAAGTAGCGGCTGCACATGGCGCAGCGCCGGAAACAACAACACGATACAAATAACCATTCATTGAAACCGGAGGTGCTGTTATTGTCAGTGTTGCAGTTGTAGCACCACTGTAAACACCACCATTAGCAACATTATTCCATGTATTACCAATATCCGTACTTACCTGCCATTGGTAGGTAGGAGAAGTGCCCGTAACAGTTACACTAAAGCTGGCCACTTTATCAGTACAAATACTTTGATTAGCTGATATAGTGCTTACAACAATAGGATTATTAACGGTAACAGGTACTAACCTGGCCGGTGAGGTACAGGTAGCGGTACTTACTGTTACAGAATAAGTAGTAGAAACTGCCGGTTTAGCATATACGGTTTGTACTGAAGTACCGGTATACACTGAAGTTGCGGCTGCATCATTGAACAATCCTGATCCTGCACCATTCGGGGTCCAGATACCTCCTGCAGGGCTACCATAAGTAAAGGAAAGCGTCCATGAATTCAATGTTCCCAGATCTGCAGGTCCACCATCACACATTGCCAATGTCCAGGCACCGTTAGGTGTTGAATAGAGGGCAGCGAAGTTTGCTGCAGTGGAAGCAAAACCAGCAGGATTCATGATCGTGTAACCAGGGTTCACTATTGCTCCATTAAGCGCATCGGGCCTGAAAGGTCCTACCGGCACAGTAATTCCATACCGATATGGAGCCGGTACAGTACTCCATACAACAGTACCTGTGGAATTAACTACTGCATTAAAGAATCCAGCAGTTGGTTCTGAAGCTGCGCCACTGTTAGTATTTGTATTGTGTTTAAACAAATTCAGGATCTGACCATTAGGCGCTCTCAGGTTAAATACCATATCAGCCGGGTAAGTATGCGGCATATTGAGTGTGACTGCCATAGATGAAATAACAGCGCCCACCGGAACACCGGCTACATTGATGATACTTGTTACCCCATTCGCAGTATTATCAGGAATGACCACAGGCGTTGAATTGGTAAGCGTTACCGTAGTAGGCGCCAGTGATGATGTAATAGTTAATGGAACAGCAGCATCACCCAGGCACATCGTTGCTGATGTTGGGTTTACTATCGGAGCATTAGGCGTATAATTAACGGTCACTGTAGCCGTGTTCGTGCAACCCGTAGCATTTTCCAAAGCTGTTACTGTATAAACAGTATTCGTTGTTGGAGCAGCATATACTGTTGGGGTTTGCGTACCCGTTACATATGGTGTCGTTGCAGTAGGATCGGTATACAATCCTGCAGCAGGAGACCATGTATATGAGATGGGCACAGATGGGTTCGGAGTGGTATAATCGATCTTTATTTGCCAGTTTTGCAAAGTTCCGGCATCTCCACCGCCGGCATCAGCCATAGCCAATGTCCATGCACCATTTGCGGATCCTCCTGTAGTATATAGACCTGAGAAACCAGTTACATTTGAAACATATCCTGCAGGATCACTACCAGCCGGATACCCCGGATTTGTTGATCCATTAAGCACATCAGGCGCATAAGGGCCTGCAGGAACAGTTACTCCGTAACGATATGGCGTTGGTACAGATTTGAATTGAACAGCAGATGTGTTGTTGACTACTGCATTAAAGAATCCCGCAGTTGGTACTGAAGCCGCCCCGTTGTCAGTTTGCGTATTGTGTTTATACAAACTCAGGATATTATTATTTGGCGCCTTCAAATTAATTACCAAATCAGCCGGGTAAGTATGTGGCAAAGTCCATGTAACAGATACACCGGTGATAGTCGCATTCGCCGGAATACCAGTAACATTCAGAACATTGGTTGTTGGATTCATGCCGGGACTTGGATCAGGAATAGCGATGCTGATCGGGCCAGAGTTAACGTTTACAGAACCAGGAACCGGAGGTAATGTACCACCGCCTGTTGTCAGCATAACACCATTTACACCAGCTATACCACCACAAACCGGTCCGGCCGGGGTAATGGTCACTGTAGGTAATGCATTAACAGTTAAGATAGCCCCGGTTGAATTTGCCGGCACAGGACAGGTACCACTAACTACTAAGCGATATTGGTAACCATTCATGGCCATTGTTACAGGAGTTACTGTTAAAGTTGGTGTAGTAACACCTGAGTAAGGAGCAGTGTTTGTAAGGTTAGTCCATGGACCACCTGCACCTGTTGTACTCACCTGCCATTGATAAGTAATTCCCGTTCCGGTAGCAGCCGCAGTAAATGAAGCGGTAGTACCGTTACAAACAGTAACATTAGCTGGCTGTGTTGTAATAGCGGGACGTTGATTGACTGTTATAAGAATAGAAGCTGTTCTGACACAACCTGCACCATTATTATGAACAACAGTATATGTTGTTGTTGTTGCTGGTGAAGCCGCAACAGGATTTGTTGTTGTTGAACTTAAACCGGCTGCCGGAGACCATGTGAAGGTTCCGCCTGCAACCTGTGTTCCCGGTGTTTGTACAGTTCCACCCAACGACAGGATGATATGCATATTGGGGAAACCAATAGCCGCGGTAGGTGTTGGAACGTTAATAGCACATGCCGTAGCCGACAGGTAACTCGGTCCTGTTTCTGCAGCAGCATTACTTCCAATGAAGAACCTGGTATTAACAGCACCGGCAGTTGCAGCTTCCACAATAATTACTGAGTTATTGGCTACAGTAACCGGGGTAGTAAGCGTGCCGGTAAACAAAGTAAGTGCCTGGTTTGGTACGCTAAAGGTTTGTGTTGCTATTTGCGTACGGGTACCTCCGGGGAACGGCGCACCTGTTTGTGTATAAAGTCTTATTATAATATTCTGAGGGCCACCTGTGGCAGACTCAATACCGAATGTAACAGAGTTGATCGTAAAGTTACCTGTTACTGCAGGGAACGTGGAAAGATTGTATGCACGCCAGAAACTATTAACCGCTGTAGTTATTGCAGTACCGCAGGAAACAGAACCAGGAGCAACAGTATTGGAACTGGAATGAGAAACAGTTACAGGAATAACTCCTGCGCTTTCCATTGCGGTAAGCCTTGTTGGATCACCTGCACAAACCGTTGTGCCCGGATCAGCAGCAATGTACATTTGTAAAGCACCTGCAAGTACAGTGACCACAGCTACCGATGAGTTAGCTGCTGCACAACCTGCACCCTGTACAACCGCCCTGTACCATGTTGTTACCGTTACGTTTGTTACCGTAAGTGTATTTGTTGTATTTGCAATCGGTGTTGTAAATGGTCCTCCCGCACCTGTTGTAGAAGATTCCCAGCGTGTGACAGGGCCTATATTGCCTGTTAATGTTAACGTTATTGA